>Ga0075468_10000213_pt1 | contig 21444 bp, 15 predicted proteins | sample DEB08_DNA_12_FD_77578 | JGI IMG/M metagenome (GOLD analysis project Ga0075468, IMG submission 77578) | Aqueous microbial communities from the Delaware River and Bay under freshwater to marine salinity gradient to study organic matter... | ecosystem: Environmental > Aquatic > Marine > Coastal ...
GGTCTCGGCTTTTACTCCCACGTACCCTTCTTGGGTGGGGTCGTCAGGGCAGTTAACAAACGCTTCCAAGCCGAGTAGCGAGTTCAAATGCTTTCTGCACTGCTCGCCTTAGTTGCTATCCAAGGGCTCGCCGCATTTGTGTGGCTTTGGTCACTCAAGCAACACGACATTAGTGTTGCTGACGTATTTTGGCCCCTTTACCACGTCGTTGCCGCCGTAGTTTTCTACACGGTTAGCGGGCAAGACAGCTTGTTTGCCACAGCGCTGCTTGGGCTGATTATCATCTGGGGCCTGCGTTTGGCCATACATATTGTGGTGCGGCAATTGGGCAAAGGCGAAGATCATCGCTATACAACCGTGCGTAACACCAAGGACGACAGATTTCCTTACACCAGCCTCTACATCATTTTTTTGCCCCAAGCGCTCATGGCTTGGGGTGTGAGTTTGGTGCTGCTCCCCATCCTTAACTATTCGGGTGAAGCCGGTTGGAGCCAGTGGTTTTGCTTGGCGATAGCCTTGAGTGGTCTTGTTTTTGAAATAATCGCAGATTTGCAGCTGACTCGCTTCAGAGCAGACATGCCAGCCAGCGCAGTTCTCAACTCTGGCTTATGGCAATTCAGCCGACATCCAAATTACTTTGGCGAATGGCTTTTTTGGCTTGGCATTTGCCTTATCTCTATGCATCACAGCGTCTGGTGGCCCGTATTGGCAATGGCCCTTTTGACCTTTTTGCTCACCCGCTTTACTGGTGTGAAGCGTATGGAATCAGACATCGAGCAACGAAGACCCGGTTATACCGACTACGTAACGCGCACTTCTAGTTTTTTCCCGTGGCGACAGCTCCTAATCGCAGGTGTCGTTACATTCTCCGTGGCGCCCGATGTCAGCGCTAACGATGCCACCTCTTCTGACCATCCCTCTAACCACCACTCTGACCACCCCAACTATGCTCAGGGCGAGCCGGCGCAGGAAAACTTTAACGCCAAAACAGAAACTTGGCGCTTCAGAGCATTTATTGACAAAAAGGAAGTCGGCTATCATTCGTTCAAAGCCTACTACCACACCTCTGGCATTCGGCTTGAGGGCGAAGCAAAGTTCGAATACAAACTCCTTGGCATTACCCTGTTTTCCTATGAGCATGCGGTGGTTGAAGAGTACGACAACAATTATTGTTTGCAAAAGATCACCAGCGATACGCAAATCAAAGACAAATTCCTGTCCTTGAAAGGCAAGCTGACGCCGCAAGGTTTTGCAGTTGATGCACCAACCAGTGAAATTCATGACACTCAGTGTATTGTGCCTTTCGCCTACTGGGCACCGACCTTCGTTGCACAAAGTGAATTACTCAACGGCCAGACTGGCGAGTTGGTACCCGTATCCATATACCCGGAAAGCCCAACTGAAAATGCTGCTGAGACAAGCTATCGCGTTGAAACGGACGAGATGTCGCTTGCTGTGCAATACGACGCTGCTGGTAAATGGCTGGGTTTGGTCTCAGATCTGCCAGCGAAACGAAAACTCATCTACAAATTACAAACTTATAAAACGGAGAGTCAGAGTTTTTTGGCTACCGTGGAGTAAGCTTTCATCTACTAATAGTGTTCTAGACTGCCTTTGAGGGCAATTCCCCAACACTCGCTTTATGCCTAGTTGGAACACAAAAGAGGCCATTGATGCCAGCTTTTGGCTGATTATGTAGGCTTACCCAAAGCCTGCCAAGTACTCAAAAAAACAACAAAAACGCCCATAAATGCGCCAATACAGGGCCATTACCCAGCTCAAGGTTACCTTTCTACACACCTTGTAATTTCTGTAACACAACCTCGTCACTAAAGGTTTGAATTTCTAGAAAAAACCCCTAATCTACCGACTCGTTAACGAAAGTTAACTAATGGTTGACGTAAAATGGACGCAGGTACTTCGAATGCCTGGCACTAGGGGAAAATAATGATAAGAATCTTAGTAAGCACTATGAGTGTTTGTTTGGTTTTATTTTCATTCGGAGCTGTTGCAGCTGACGATGAAAGTTCAAGCAGGCGCATAGAAGAGGTTGTTGTTACCGCAGAGAAAGTTGAATCAACTGTTTCTGACACATCAATTTCCATCACGGCCATTGGCACAGAAATGCTAGAAGACATGGGCATTCAAAATGCCAATGAGTTTGTTAACTACATTCCTGCGACCACTCGCGACAACTACGACATCCGTATCCGTGGTGTTGGTCGTAACTTTAGAGCACTGGGCGGAGACCCAGGTGTTGCTACTTATTACAACGGAATCTACTCAGAAGATTCACTGATCGCGCTTACAGAAAACGGTTTGTTTGATATTGAGCGAATCGAAGTTCTGCGCGGCCCACAAGGCACCTTATACGGGCGTAACTCTATTGGTGGCGCAATCAACTACATCACCAAGCGCCCAACGGACACACTCACCGGCATGGTTCGTGTACAACTCGGCAAAAATGATAACCAAGAAATGTATGGCGTAGTTTCCGGCCCACTTACTGATACCCTAAAAGCACGTTTCACTACGTCTAAGCGCAAGAACGACCCACTTTTAGGCAGCGTCCTAGGCATGCCCGGCACAGATTCTACTGACGATATCAACAATGCAATTATGTTTGAGTGGACTGCTACCGACTCGATCTCGGTAGATTTTCGTTTCAACGATCGCAACTCTGATCGGGTTATTGGCGGCAATGCGCTGATTAACGAAGGCTGGGGAAGTTCACGCGGCAGCCGAGTAACAGATGTTTATGCTCAGGGTTTACGCGCAGTAACCGCCGGAACAGCTGGCGCGCAAATGTTTACAAATCCAAACACTGGCGCTGTAGCCTATGGAGCAAACAACCGCCCAGGCGTAGATCTTGCGCCACGCAGACCGAACCCTGCATACGCTTCAAACGCCTACTTAAATGGTGACGGCGATCTGGATGAGGTTCGCCATGAGTTACTCACCAATGGCAACAACCGAGAAGGTTTTGACCAACGCGGTGCGTCAACCACTATCACATGGGATGCCTCTGAAGCGGCGACCGTTAAATACTCATTTGGTTACAGCGACTTCGCTTACACCTACGACATTGATACAGATGACTCCAATAGTGAAATCACTGACTTTGGCAACACCGTGTTAGAAGACATCTACAGCTACTCCCACGAACTTCAGTTGCTTTGGGACGTTAACGAGAATCTATTTCTAACTACAGGTTTGTACTACTTCAAGAGTTCGCGCCTACAAGATTTCACAATCACAGATGAAAGTTCTCAAGGCCGTATTGACCAAGCTGCTAACTACGGAACACTGGGAGCATTCCTACCTGCATTGGGCATCAGTTCAACCCCTGTTACACTAGATACACCAGCCATGAACAGACAAGTTCTTGGCGTTTGGGGTGGCGACACTTTTGGCGACGGTTATGCCTACAGACACAACAACACCAACAAAACCGAACAAAAAGCCGTTTACGCGCAAGGTGTTTATACCTTCAATGACCAATGGGCGCTGACTGTAGGTTTACGTTGGGCCGAAGACGAAAAGAACGTTAGCGAGAATCGTGGCGCTTACGCCGAATTAATGTTCCCGTGGACATTCTTCGATTCACCCACCTTCGTAGTTCCTGGAACTGGCGGCCTAACCGCCGGCCAAGTTTTACGCGGCCCAGCAGTAACTGGTATTCCAGCATTGGGTATTCCCGCCGCTGCATTCGCGGGCTTTACCGACTTAGCATGGACCAACTTCTATATGGGCGCAGCAACACCTACCGGTAACCCAAATGCCCCTATTGCGCCCACATGCGCGCTAGATTCCACAACATGCGCCAACCCACTTAGACTAGCGGGCGTTCCCATGGGAGTGGCATCACTCGCTTCCGATAGCCAAACTTGGAGCGATACCTCGTTCCGCGTAAACCTCGACTGGACACCTAATGCTGACACCCTGATTTATGGTTATGTCACCACCGGTTACAGAGCAGGTGGATACGGCTTAGGCATTTTGGATGCTCGCGTAGGCGGCGCAGGTGGCACGCCAGTAGGCATTTTGTCTTATGACAAAGAAAACGTGACCGCTTATGAATTAGGTTATAAGACCCAGTTATTTGATGGTACCGTGCAACTGTTCAGTGCGATCTACACCTACCAGTACGAAAACTATCAAGATCAAGTAGATGTACTTGACCCTCTAACAAATACATCACGAGATATCCCAGTAAACACTGGCGATACCTCAAACACTGGTTTTGAAATTGAAGGTGTATGGTTGGCAACAGATGCATTAACCGTTAACGCTAACTACAGTTTCACCAAAACCGAGTATAAAGATGACGTGCTCCTACTTGAGGATGAAAACCACTTAGCACCCGTGCCATTGTTCGGCGCAACCAGCCATAACCTTAATGGTAGCTCACTGAAGGGGATTCCAGAACATAAGTTCACTATGTGGGCAGATTACAGATGGATACTACCTTCAGATGCATCGCTGTCACTGAATGGCGCGTTCTCCTATACCGGTGACTACAACACCAATTCAATCGAACGTGCTTACGACAAAGTTCCAGCACGCCGTCGTGTAGACACCAGCTTAATCTGGGCGTCAGCTGACGCTAAGACGCGGGTTAGATTCTTCATTGACAACTTAACTGACGAAGTTAACTTCCGAGAAGTATCTCAAGCTAATCATGAAGAAAACTTCCGGCTACAAGGTACGCTACTACAGGCCCGTACGTGGGGTGTAGACTTCCAGCGTTCATTCGGCGGTTAAAACCGAAGACAAAAAAAGCCCCGCAATAGCGGGGCTTTTTTTTACCTATAACATTTACCTAAACTAGGGTTTATGTCTGAGTATCTATGTTTTGGAGGCCGTGCCTGGCAACAAAAAGCCTTGGCTGCGAACCACCCTACTTTCTATTTTACAAACTCTTCGTCTAATTTCAGAACCCCCTGGGTATGCAACTCGCCTACCTCACCTGCAGTCTTGTTTAGCCAACCGGCCAAGACCTCAACATTGTGCTCACCCCTATGCGGTGCTGGACCTCTGACACCGCTTTTAGCGGCAGAAAAACGATAAGGCGACTGGGTTACAGGACGCGTACCGCCAGCCCGATCATCAATTTGCACAATTGCCCCACGCGCTGCCACCGTTGGCTGCTGCTGCAAATCAGCTGGATTGCGCACCTGGCCCCAAGCCAAATTCATTTTACCCATAGACGCTTCAACATCGGCCCATGTGGGCAAACCCGCCAGATACTCACCTACAATTTGCCGACGAATGCGAATCTTTTCCGTCAACTCCATTTCTTTGTGCGTAGGATCATTAACACCCATCAACTTCGTCAGCTGTTGCCACAAAAAACGAAAATCTGCGGACAAAAGAATTGGCCCCGCCCCTGTTTCCCAAGTGTCGTTGGGCAAGGCGGCAGTGTCCTCCGCGTCTTCAACAGCGTAGTGCACTTGGTCATCTGTAGCCACGGTAGCGTCAATCATCGCAATATCAATATGCTGCCCCAATCCCGTGCGCTGGCGCAAAATAACCGCAGCGAGCAAGCCCACAAGACCATGCAACGAGGCATTGGTGTCAGCTACAGACAATGGCAAATCATTAAATGGCAGCCCACCACGGTCTGCTTGGCGGTACATAAGCCCCGCTTCAGCGTGAACTATAGGTGCATAGGCAGGGCGATGAGACTCAGGTCCACCGTGACCAAAACCAGAGATAGACAGCATAATGAGCTTTGGATTAATGGCCTTCAGCGCCTCGTAACCAAGACCCAATCTGGGCATCACGTCTGGACGATAATTTTCAATCAAGATGTCTGCTTCTTTAACCAACTCAAAAACCAATTCTTTTGCACCCGGCGCGCGAAGATCCATACAGATATTACGTTTACCCGCGTTCTGCTGGTGGTAATAGCCGGGCAGGCCTTGTATCACCTTGCCCCAGAGACGCGTGACATCGCCATCAGGTGGCTCTACCTTGACCACATCAGCGCCAAGATCACAGAGCATCCGACCAGCAAAAGGGCCCGCCAACACCCGCGAAAAGTCCAAAACTTTTAAGCCCTCTAATGGATATTGCTGATCTGACATTGCCTCTCCTCAAGTTCTTTATCCCAACATTCTCTTGAGTATAAACCCCAGCGCGGTGAAATTTGTAGACTTCCACAGGAGGACTATCATTGGTAGACGCAAAACGAAAAGGTAGCAAAAAATCGATAACATTTTGGGCAGTAATCATTAACCCAGCGATCTATGCCCCCTTGCCACGCACAGGTATCCTGCAAACTCTATAAGTAGTTAAGTGTTCATTCGTCAATAAATTACAGGTGTCACCATGCTTTCAATTAGGACTCCCCATTTACCCCTCATTCTTTTACTACCGGTTCTGCTCAGTGCCTGCCAACCCCAAGCGACTCAAGAGCAACCGCTCAACATAACTCAGGCGATAGTGGACGCTGCAACTCATATTGAAGAAAACGACATTCGCGCAGACATAGAAGAGATTTCATCTGACGCCTACGGCGGTAGAGGGCCCGGCACCGAGGGCGACCGCATGACCCAGGCCTACTTAATCAGCAAACTGAAAGCACTAGGCCTTACCCCTGGAGCGGAAAATAATTCCTGGCTACAACCCTTTGAGCTGATCGCCCTAGATGCCAAGCAACCTGACACTTGGTCTTTCACAACACCCAGTGGCATACAGACTTACCAACAAAGCAGCGACTTTATTGTTGCCGGCGGCAAGCAAGCGTTAGAAGCAAACCTGAAACAAGCTCAATTGATTTTTGTTGGCTACGGCATTCAAGCACCCGAATACGACTGGGACGACTACAAAGGCGTAGATGTCAGCGGCAAGGTACTGGTCATGATGAACAACGACCCAGACTGGGACCCCAATCTTTTCGGCGGCGAGATGCGCATGTACTACGGGCGTTGGACCTATAAATATGAGATAGCCGCCAAGCTCGGCGCAGCGGGCGTCATCATAATTCACACTGACCACTCCGCAGGCTACCCATGGCAAGTGGTACAAACCTCTTGGACCGGGCCGCAATTTGAACTACCCAACGAAGGCGAACCTACACTAGAAGTGAAAGGCTGGATGAGTAACGCCAGCATGTCCGACCTGTTTGCAAGCGCTGGGCAAAATTTAGACAGTTTAAGACAACAAGCCCGAAGCAAAGATTTTCAACCGGTCAACATTCCCATAACCACAGACATGACCCTACCCATAACCATCACAACTAATACCTCTGCCAACGTCTTAGCGCGCCTACCCGGCGGCGACTTAAGCGACGAGGTGATTATTTATACAGCCCACCATGACCACTTAGGTACCGGTGTTGCTTCATCACCAGACGAGGACGTGATTTATAACGGCGCGCTGGACAATGCCACAGGCGTTGCTTCGGTTTTAGCCATCAGCAAGGCCTTCACTCAATTGCCTAACACACCCAAAAGATCAGTATTGTTTGCCTTTGTCGGCGCAGAAGAGCAGGGCTTACTTGGCTCCAAATACCTCGCCCAGCATCCACCAATTGCACCCGGTAAAATAGCCGCTGCAATAAATATGGATGGTGCACAGATCAACGGCCGCTCGCTTGATATCTCCTATGTGGGATTTGGCCGCTCAACCGTAGACCAAGCTGCGCAAAAAGCTGCGGACCTGCAAGGCCGAGTGATCAACGGCGACCAAGACCCCAGTAAAGGTTACTTTTATCGTTCTGACCATTTTAGTTTGGCGAAAATTGGTGTGCCCTCACTTAACTTTGAAGGTGGAGAAGATTTACGCAATGGCGGCATAGAGGCAGGCAAAGCGTTTAACGAAATTTTTACCAACAAAAATTATCATCAACCCAGCGACGAGATCACCAGTGATTGGCTATTTGACGGCATGGTGGAAGATGCACAGTTTGGATTTTACACCGGATGGGTTTTGGCTAATCAAACAGACTTTCCCGCATGGTACGCGGGCGATGAGTTTGAGGCAGCAAGGCTGGCTGCACTGAAGGCTATCGAGGCCCCATAGCCATTGGCTAGTCAGCGGTCGGCGGCCACTAATTTCTGTTAATGAATCTCTGCGGCATCGCCCTGAGCTTGGCGCAGTTTTTCAATATCAAAATCAGGTTGCTGGGCGGCGTCAATAATGAGTGCTTCGCGGCGCGCAATTTTCTCAGCTGCTGCTTTAACCTGAGTCACGGCGCTATGCGGTATAACCACTGCGCCGTGCTGATCTGCGTGAATTACATCACCGTCTACAACCCGCATACCCGCCACATCCACTGGCCTAGAAAAATCTACAACGTGAACGAACGCGTGTGACGGTAAAACGCTGGCCGCAAGCATTTGGAAACCCGGTGCAATGTCAGGCAAATCGCGAACGCCGCCATCGGTCACTAGCCCAACACAGCCGAAACCTTTATGAATATTAGAATTCACTTCGCCCCATAGACAACCATAGCCGCCATGGCCGTCCAAGTCTTGAATCACCACAACACTGGGCTTTGAACCTTGATCGATGTAGGCATAGTAGGCATCCGACAACGCTCTCGCATCAGCGCCATTAAGATCGCTGGGATGCGCAGCTCTTATAGTAGCTGTGCGCGCAATGCCCACCATGGGCGGCAGTTCTGGGCGAGTACAAACCAAATGCTTGGTGGTAAACCCGTAACCACGCCGCTTCGGCACTATGAGTTCAAGCGCATTACATACCGTTGGCGTGTCCATAGTTTGCAGTTCTGCAATTAACTCCGGTGTTAGTTCACCGTCCCAAACCTCTTGATCTTTATCGCTCATATCGCCCCTCTATTAGCCCAATGCTCAGATACTTTTTCGTCAGTCAGATACTGGCCTATTTGCTCTGGTGCTGCCAGAGCCGTCCGCAATAATTAGGCCGGTTGCGCTTGCGCGCTGGCAGACCGGCGAGTATCCGGCATAAAGTCAGCGAATATGTTGTAAAGCGCCGGCACTAAAATCAGAGTGATAATTGTGGCAAACAAAATTCCGAATGCGAGGGAGATAGCCATTGGAATAATCATCTGCGCTTGGGTAGAGGTTTCGCTCAAAATAGGCACCAAGCCAAAGAATGTTGTTAACGAGGTCAAAATGATTGGTCTGAACCTTTCCGCCCCCGCCTCGACAGATGCCTGTGCATGGGACATACCCGCACGTACCTTTTTATTTACAAAGTCCACCATAATTAGGCTGTCGTTCACGACTACACCACCCAATGCAATAAATCCGAGCAGAGAAATGATGCTGACAGTTTTGCCGAGGAAAAAATGTCCCAATATGGCGCCAATCAAGCCAAAGGGAATCACCGACATAATAATCAAAGGCTGGAGATAAGATTTCAGCGGCACAGCAAGCAATGCATAAATACCGGCCAGCACAAAAAAGACGGCGATCCAAAGCTCACTTATGGCAGCGCGCTCATCCTTAGAACTACCGTCTAGCTCCATGGAGACACCAGCGAAGTCGCTGGCCAAAATTGACTCAAAACTTGCTCTGACCTGACGCAACACATCGTTAGACTCCACTATAGTTGTATTGACGTTGGCGCTAATGTTCACCGCGCGCTCTTTATCAATACGTCGAATAACATCGTAACCTTGAGCCAGCTCGAATTCTGCCGCAGCGGAAAAGGGCACTTCCTGACCGCTAGGCACCTTGATCCACATGCCTTCCAGATCACCAATAGAACGCCTCTCGCTCTTGGGATACCGCACCATAACTTTAATTTCTTGACTGTCACGTTGAAAGCGTTGGGCTTCTGCGCCATAAAACGCTTCACGCACTTGGCTGGCTAAATCCACTAACGTAATACCCAAAGTTTCAGCCGTAGGCTTTATCTTCAAGCTCAACTCTTGCGGGCCTTCGTTTACCGAGGCTGCCACTTCATAAACGCCAGCAACAGAAGATAGACGCTTTTGCAGTTCCGCAGCCGCAGCCTCCAACTGTAAAGTATTTTTGCCAAGCAACTTAAATGACACTGGCGCGCCGCCCATTTGCTCTTTGGAAATAAATTTCAATTCAGTAGTGCCCGCAATTTCACCAACATCTTCGCGCCAACGACGCTCTATCTCTTCGGGCAGAACCTGCAACTGCTCGTTAGGTAAAAGTTCGATAAGAATAAAGCCCTGCTTGTCTTGCGCTACAAATGCGAGCACATTCTGTATAAAGCCGGTGCTTGTCGGCGATTCGGCAATAATTTCATTCTCTATGCGTAGTGCGCTGTTGTACATGCGGTCGACTACCTGCTGAGCCAAACCAGGTGGAGAACCCTCCTGCACCTCAACAGAGGCTCGTAATATCGGCTGATCTATATCAGGGAAAAAGCCATATTTTATAAATCCACCCCACATTAACCCCAGCACAAGCATGATCATGCCAACAAAGGTAGCAACGGTTGCGTATCGGAATTCAATCGCTCGCAGAACAAAAGGCTGATACACAGATTTCACAAACCGCTGAAGTTTATCGTTAACCCACTCTGGGATACCGCGCTTGGTTTGCTTCGGCGGCGGCAACATAGCTAAATGGGAAGGCAGAATAAGCTTGCTTTCAACCAACGAAAACAACAGACAAAATATCACCACCCACGCTGTTGCAGCAGTCAAACTTGAAGGCGGGCCTGTAACCAGCAGCATTGGCGCGAAAGCCATAATGGTCGTGAGCACGCCAAATGTAGCCGGCACCGCAACGCGTTGTGCACCAGCGACAATGTTGTGCAAATTGTAGCCATCTCGTTCAGTCTGAGTGTGAACGCTCTCAGCAATAATAATAGCGTCGTCAACTACAATACCCAGGACCAGTATGAAGGCGAATAGACTGATGATATTGATGGTGACATCCACCCAAGGCATCATTAATGCAGCGCCAAAAAATGCAATGGGCAGGCCAATTAGCACCCAAATGGCCATGCGCAATCGCAGGAAAAGGCCCAATACTACAAATACTAAAACAGCGCCGAGCATCATGTTTTTTACCAGCATATCGATTTGGCTTTTCAAATAGAAAGAGCTGTCTGCCCAAACATCTAGACTGATACCGGAAGGCAGAGTCGCTCGACGCGCTTCAACATACGCGTGCACTGCATCGCTTATTTTAATCTCGCTCTCTTGGTCCGTGGACTGAACTTCAATGGCTAAACTGGGCTTGCCGTTAAAAAACGCATAGAACTCTTCTTCAACAAAACCGTCAGTCACCGACGCGATATCACCCAAGCGCAAGATGGAACCATCGGCATTGGTAAGCACAATGATGTTTTCAAATTCTTGCGCAGAATAAGCCTGCCCCATAGCGCGCAGGCGAATGGATCCTGCTTCAGACTTTATCGTGCCGCCTGGAATATCGGCAGACCAACGCCTTATGATTTGCGCTACCTCAGATAACGACAAGTTATATTCGCGCAACCGATCTTCAGGTATTTCGACAGCAACTTCGAAATCGCGCCCACCCAGTATTGAGGCGTAAGTCACCTCTGGCAAAGCGGTAATTTCGTCCTTGATGTCATCCGCAAGATACTTCATTGCGGTTTCGTCTAAGTTGCCAGAGACCGCCACGCGCAGCGTCTGCATTTTCCGCTCTACTTTTGAAATAACAGGCCGTTCACTGTCTAGTGGAAAGGTAGAAATACTGTCTATCGCCAGTTTTATCTCATCTGTTAGTTCGGCAATTTCAAAGTCAACTTTGGCTCGAACGTCTACGCTGGCCATACCCTCTCTAGCGGTACTTCTTATTTCTCGAATGCCTTCAATTGAATTGAGCGCCTCTTCAATTTTTACAACAATGCCCAGTTCAACTTCCTCTGGACCAGCACCGGGATAGGCGACATTAATGCTGACCCTATCGAAGACTATGGACGGCATGCTTTCTTTTTTCAGATCGAAAATGGCCAATAAGCCAAAAGCAAAAATAAACACCATGAGCAAATTTGACGCTACATGATTGGAAGCAAACCACCCGATAATACCTGGCGGTGGTCCTATGACATCAACCGCTGGAGGAGCCTTTGAGCTTTCTGCGACGTTCTTTTCAGACATATGACTTAGCCATTCACTCTAACTTTTTGACCGGGCAACGGCTTATCCAAAGGGGTTACGCAATATTGCGCGCCCTCAGGTATACCGCCGTCTATATAGAAGAACGACTCATCCGAGCGCACTATGGACACGTCTTTAGGTTGAATCTGCTGCTGATCGTCTACAAGCCAAAGAGTTTTGCCTCGATGCAGGGAATGGCGCGGAATAAGAAATAAATCACCGCCGGATCTGCCCGTAATTTCCGCTGAAACATAGGTGCCAATGAGTAGCGGAATTGCCTCGCTTTCGCTCAGCAACTGATAGGGATCCTGAATTTGCGCCACCAAATAGAGGACTCGACTGGTGGTATCAAATACACCCTCAGAGCGGGTAATTTGCCCCTGCCAAGTAAAGTTAGTACCACCCAACTCGGCGGATACCACCACAGGTAATGGGTCGCCGCGACGAATCTTGCTGATATCTAAGAAAGCTAAGTCACGCTGGGTAACGGGCAGCCTGATCTCGGCAACGTCAACCGCCACTGTGGTGGCCAGCGCAGAGCCCATATTCACAAATTGGCCTACATCTGCGCGCTTCTCAAGCACCATACCCATGTACGGAGCGCGAATAACCGTGCGGTCTAAATCACCTTCGGCTTTCTCTAATTCTGCTTCAGCAAACTGCAATTCCGCTACCGCTTCTAAGAGTTGGGGTTTACGCAGGGTAAGGGCTGAGGCCGGGCCAGTGCCTGGCTTTAGCTTCAATAGACGTTTGTAGTCTTCTTTGGCGTAACCGGCTAACGCGCTTTCTTTTGCCAGCAATGTCTCAGCCTTTGCAACATTGGCACGGGCCCTTTTTACCGCGCTTTGATAATTTCTCGGATCAATGCGCACAAGCACGTCACCGGTGTTAAAGAACCCACCACTGACAAATGCTTCAGATACTTCAATGATCTGGCCTGACGCTTCAGCCATGAGATTGGTCTGAGTACGCGCCCCTACAGTGCCCTGAGAGCTAATGGAGAATTCCACAGGCTGCCGATTGGCTGTAGCAATATCTACAAGCAAACTTGGTGGCTCTACTGCAATTTTTTCCGGCGCTTCACGAGCATTCATGAGCACACCGGACAATCCGACAAAGGCCAGCAGAATGACTACAGGCAGTATTGATTTTATTTTCATAACTTACGCATTTATTTTTATTAGCACACTTTGTGTTGCGCGAAAAAGACGGTCACATCTGACTTGTACTATTGAAGTAATAGCATGCCAAAGATTGTCTGGAGGTGAATTTTCTGAATTTTGCCTCGAAATACCCAACTTATACGCAACTTATACGTAGGCAGGTGCAAATCCTGTTCTAAAGCAGCGCAAAAAGATAAGTCTTTGAACGCTATCAGCGCTTTGCGCGCATACAGCGCCGATCTCTCAAAAAATGGCGCAAAACAGTCATCCGGTCGCTGTTGCCTAGATCAAGATATGCCTTTAGATTAGCTCGCGAGAGAGTGATATTAGATTAAGGGGAGAATTGGGTGTCTGAGCGAACAAGAGCTGAAGTGCTAAAAGAATTAACTGCGGCAGAGCAGCCTTACGAATTGGTACCGGGCAGCGTCTTTGGTAGAGAATGTTTACGCTTCAAGAACGCGCCCCCAACCCTTCGCGAGCTTTTTTCCGAAAGCCGCAGCGATGTAGAGTTCATCATTTATGAAGACCAGCGCCTAACCTTCGATCAGGCCTACATTGAAGCTTCGAAAATCGCCATGATCCTAGTGAACGACTACGGTATTGCACCGGGCGATAGAGTGGCGATCTCCATGCGTAACTACCCTGAATGGATTCTCGCTTTCATGGCAACCACCTCCATTGGCGGCATCGCTGTGGCCATGAACGCCTTGTGGCAGCCTGAAGAAATGGCCTATGGCCTGACTGACAGCGGCGCAAAAATACTGTTCGCCGACGAAGAAAGGCTCGCTCGCTTCGCGCAGATAGCCACACCGCCCAAAGTTGATCTCATTGCTGTACGAACTTCTGCTTACGCCAACGCGCCAGAACTAGCCACGCTGATCGAACAACTCGAGCAAAGTGGCCAGACAATTGAAATGCCCAGCCAGTGCGCCCAACCCGAAGACGATGCCACCCTGCTCTACACCTCAGGGTCTACGGGCCACCCCAAAGGCGTTGCCTCTTGCCACGTAAATATAGTCAGCGCACTGATGAGCTGGGAGCTGGATATGCACAGCGCCGTGGCATTAATGGATGAGCCACCAGAAGCACCCGCACACCCACCCGCATCGCTCATGGCGGTACCCTTATTTCATGCCACAGGTTCTCACGCGGTGTATCTCGCCAGCTATCGCCACCAACGCAAATTGGTCTGCATGTATAAATGGGATCCAGTCATTGCCGCGCAAATGATTGAGGAAGAAAAAATCTCCACCTTCATTGCACCCGCTGCCATGACCGGAGATCTGGTGTTGGAAGCACAGCGCTCCCAGCGCGATTTAAGTTCGCTTTCGTCAGTGGGCGGCGGCGGCGCACCGCGAGCGCCAGAGCAAGTGCGCAACATTGAAAAATCATTCGCAAAGGCGCTGCCTGGCACCGGCTGGGGCATGACCGAAACCAACGCCATTGGCGCGGGTATTGGCGGACTAGATTACCTAGAGCGTCCAGAAAGCTCTGGCCGTTGCAGCGCTGTCATGGAATTAAAGGTTATTGATGAAGAAGGCAATGAACTCCCAGCATTGAGCAGAGGCGAGCTACTTATACGCGGCACGGCGGTCTTCCGCGGCTACTGGAACAGACCTGATGCTAACGCAGAAACCTTTCTGCCCGGTGGCTGGATGCGCACAGGAGATGTCGCCTACTTGGACGAAGAAGGCTACCTATTCATTGTCGATCGAATCAAAGATTTGGTCATTCGCGGCGGAGAAAACATTGGTTGTGGCGAAGTAGAGGCGGCATTACTGGAGCACCCACTGATTCACGAGGCATCGGTCTACGCGGTGCCTGACGAAAGACTGGGTGAGGAAGTAGGCACCACTATTTATACAGATCAGCCTATTGATGAGGAAGAGCTGAATGCGTTTCTGCTCACGCGCCTCGCGCGCTTCAAAGTACCCGCACACACTTGGCAGCAACACGAGCCACTCCCCCGCACAGCCTCCGGCAAAATACTTAAGCGCGACCTGCGCGAAGAGGCTTGTCTAAGGTTAACTACTTAAACGGAAATGCACATGCAAGCTATTGCCAAGTTGACTCGCATAAATCTCACTCTGGCAATTTTGTTGTCGATTAACCTGGTGGGTTGTACAGAAAAGGAGGCTGGGATGAGCGCTGATAGGAACAAAGAGCGGGTCAATCAAGTCTCCACCGAGCACGGGATACTCAAGGGCGCATGGTCAGAAGCAGACGCGAGTATTGGTGTGTTTCGCGGCATCCCCTACGCCCAACCCCCTGTTGGCGATTTGCGATGGCGTGCACCCCAAGATCTGGCATCTTGGACCGGCGTGCGCCACGCAACCAAGTTTGGTGCCGCATGCTGGCAATCCTACAGCGACGATGCCTTTGTCTGGAGTCGCGGTGAATTTCCCCGCAGCGAGGACTGCCTACACCTAAATATTTGGCAACCGAAAAAAGCCGATGCCACAGCCCCTGTGATGGTTTGGTTTCACGGCGGCGCGCACACTGGCGGCTTTGCCCACGTTGAATTATTCGACGGCACCGAACTGGCGCGCCAAGGTGTTGTGGTTGTTACGGTGAATTACCGTCTTGGCCCATGGGGATTTTTGGCCCACCCTGCCCTTGCTGAAGAATCCGAGCACAACAGCACTGGCAACTACGGGCTAATGGACAAAATTGCGGCACTGAAATGGGTACAAAAAAATATCCGGAGCTTTGGTGGTAACCCAGACAATGTGACCCTATTTGGTCAATCCGCAGGGTCTAGTAGTGTTTGCGCGCTAATGGCCTCACCACTCACAAGTGGCTTGTTTCACAAAGCTATAGGGCAGTCTGCGGCTTGTCTGGTGAAAGAAAAACGCGACGCTAACGGTCAACAACGAGGCGCACGGCTCGCGCAACTTGCGCTGGGTGAATCAGGTGCACAAGACTCTGAGAGTCAGGTAACCGCAAAACAACTTCGCAGCATAGACAACCAAAGTTTGTTGTCCGCGATGGAGAACAGTCCTTGGAGCGAGGGCAGTCGCATAGTGGTAGATGGTTGGGTACTGCCTGAGGCCCCAGTGGACGTATTTAACGCCAACCAACAAGCAAAGGTGCCGTTATTGGTAGGGTCATTGGCAAACGAAGGTCATGAACTGCTGCCACTGAACAATGCCCTAACAGAATCTGAGTTAGATCAATATCTGAGCAAGACGTTCGCCGAGACTGCACCCAAGCTCAAGGCCCTGTACGCCGAGGACTTGGCTATTTCTCCCGGTATGGCGCTGCGAGAAATTCTAACGGACGCGTTTATGGCCATGTCTATGCGCGGTTGGGCTCAGTACAACCACAATGCTGACCAGCCTACCTATCTTTACTACATGGACTATGTGCCGCCGGCTTATCAAATTTACCTGTTTGATGATCCGAACCTAAACCTACCCGGCGGTCCGCGCAGCACTGGGGCCTATCATTCAGGTGATTTAGCCTATGTCTTTAACAATGTGGGTAAAACTGGTGACTTCTGGTTAGAAGAAGACTTTGCCATGGCCCGCGCAATGAGCAGCTATTGGACAAACTTTGCTAAAACCGGCAATCCAAATGGGGCCAACTTACCCAACTGGGCGCGTTATGAGCCACAAAATCACAACACGCAGTTGCTCTCAAATCCGATTAAGACCATTGCTGGCGCCAAGCGCGAAAAGTTAGATTTGCTGGCCCAACGCTACCAAACAAAAAAATAGTAATGTTTGTTTCAGCCAATGGTTACAAAGTAACCGCGAGCGTTTAGCATATGCTTTTAACACTGCTCGCAGAAATTTTACCAACGTAAGCACGCACCGGACTACTTAAGACAATGACCGAAAAGAAGAAGACTGCAGCCAGCAAAGAAGATGACGTTAACTTTGAAGCTGCAATGCTTGAGCTGGAACAGCTGGTCGGGCAAATGGAAAACGGCGACCTGAGCCTAGATGAATCGCTTAAGGCGTTTGAGCGCGGCGTGCTGCTAACTCGTCAGTGCCAAAAGTCCTTAGCCGAAGCCGAATTGAAAGTTAAGATGCTCTCGGCAGAGGGCGTAATTGAAGATTTAGATGTAAGCGATTTAGATGCTTAATGATCTCGCCGCGCTGCAGCAACAAATAGAAGCGTCTCTAAAACAGCACCTACCCACTCGCTCGCAAATCGCCCAACCGATGCTGGATGCTATGAGCTATGCGGTGATGGGTGGCGGCAAAAGACTTAGGCCCATGCTGGTCTGCGCAAGCTGCGAGGCATTTGGCGGAGACTATAAGGCAGCGTTACCCGCAAGCTGCGCATTCGAATTTATCCATGCCTACTCTCTAATCCATGACGATTTACCGGCTATGGATGACGATGAACTCAGACACGGTCGAGCGAGTACCCATGTCGCCTTTGGCGAAGCCAACGCAATTTTGGCAGGCGACAGCCTGCACTCACTGGCATTCCAATCCATCAGCGAAGCCGCTGATATTTCCCCGGCGAGTAAACTCACAATCATTTGTCTGCTCTCTAAAGCGGCGGGTTGGCCCGGCATGTCTGGCGGCCAATGCTTAGACATTGAAGCGGAAGGTAAGGCCTTGACCCTTGAAGAACTGGAAAGCCTACACGCCGCGAAAACTGGTGCCTTAATCAAATCGTCTCTTGAAGTAGGTGCGCTGTGCGCTGAAGCTGATACCGACTCAGCCGCTTACAAAGCAATCGGTGAGTTTGGCGCAAAGATAGGCTTAGCTTTTCAGGTAGTGGACGACATATTAGATGTGACACAAACAAGCGAAGTATTGGGCAAACCTGCCGGTTCAGACGAGGGCTTGAACAAAAATACATTTCCGCGATTGTTGGGCTTGGAGGCATCAAAAGAGAAAGCCGAAGATTTGCTGCTTCAGGCACTGGCCTTACTTGAGCAACACCACCTAAAGACACCGTTGCTTGAAACGTTGGCCAATCGAGCCGTGCATAGAACTTTTTAACGCTTACTTAAAAATTAGCCTACCTGCAAACAAACCCGCTTTACAATCAAACGCAATTAAACCTGCAGCACCAACCAAATGATGCCGGCACTGATTAAGCCAGCCATCATATCATCTGCCATAACCCCTAAGCCGCTATGCACATTGGTGTCGAGCCAACCCACTACGCCAGGCTTGGCGATATCAAAATATCGAAATAGGCCGAAGGCGAGTAATGCCACCCACCAAACCTGGGGAGCAAAAATCAGCGCCAGCCATACACCGGCCACTTCGTCCGCTACTATTTGCGGTTCGTCTTGCAGACCAAGGCGGTTGATTAGCCGACTGCACAGCCACCAACTGAGTAAAAAGTAGCCAACAATAATCAGCAGCTGTAGTACCACCGGCAATTGGGCAAGAAAAAACCACCAGAAAACTAACCCGCCCAAAGATCCCCAAGTGCCGGGTGCTGGCCGCAGAAACCCCAGTCCAAAGGCAGTGAGCCAAAACACTGAAGGTTGAAAAATTTGACTTGGACTAAGCATCGAAATGTTTGTATCCCTTAATGTCTATGGACTTACCCTTCATCCATATACCTTTTTCTGCACACAGTTCGCCAATGTGAAAGGCGTCGGGGTGCGGTTGGTCGCTAGCAAATAGTAGTTGATAGTCGTCGCTCGCACCGAGCGCGTCCTCTAGCTGGGCGCCTGTGACTAGGGGGATGTTCTCTTCTATGAGCCTCGCCCCACAGCCACTGGCCTTAGTTAGGTGACTTAAATCTTGCAGTAGGCCGTCGGAGATATCGATAGCACAAGAAGCTAAGCTCAAGCCTTGCTGCCAGTCAAATCGCGCTTGGGGTTTGTAGTAAGCCGTTTGCAATTCATTCATCGCGTCAGCCTGAACAGGCAGCAACATATCCTGGCGCAGGCACGCACCCGCGCCACCCAACGGTCCAGAAACATAGATCTTGTCACCAGGCTGACCGCCGGAACGCCTAAGCTCACAACCGCGAGCAACTTCACCATGAGCACTGACAGCAATATTTAGCGGCCCGCGTGTCATGTTGCCGCCACAAATATAGGTACCACTGTCTCGGGCAGCTTGCGCCATGCCGCGACTCAACTGCGCTAGCCAGCCACCCTCACCCGCATCTTTTTCGGTGAGCGTTAACGCAACAAGACAATATCTAGGCGCTGCACCCATTGCGGCAAGGTCTGACAGGCTGATCATGAGGGCACGGTAGCCAATTAAAAAAGCGGGCGCTTGTGCGGGGAAATGCACATTGGGAACCAGTACATCTATGGAGGCGACTTGGTCGAAGCCGGGGGTAGTTGTAATCACTGCAGCATCATCGCCAGGGCCTAAATGCACCCATTCGCCTTGGGCGCGGTCACCCATGGCTTCTACGATGATGTCTATCAGCGCAAATTCATCCACGCCCACTACCTTTGGCCGCGTTAACTTCGATGCTTCTGGCGGTCTGTGCCAGTTGGTCTAACACACCGTTGACATACTTATGCGCGTCTTGTGAGCCAAACAATTTTGTTAACTCAACATATTCATCAATCACTACTTTGTAGGGTACGTCTATACGTTGGATCATTTCGGTAGCGGCCAAGCGTAATATGCCCCGCTCAACCACATCTAACTGATCAATCGACCGGTCTAGCAACGGGGTCAACTGCTCATCTAAATCGGCGGTAGTGGTCATCATCAGGTGGAGTATTTCACCGAAAAAATCTGCGTCTGCTTTGTCTAGCGCTTTTTCACCAAACTCTCGGCGTAACTGAGCAATACTGGTGCCAGACACCTGCCATTGATAAGCAGCTTGAACCAACGCTCTGCGGGCTTTGCGACGCGCCCACATATTGGGTTTCTTTGGTGATTTCTCGGGCGCTTTATCGGCCACTTGATCGGGCACTTCATCGGTCATGTAATTTATGATCTCTTATGTTCTGTCAAACGACCCCAAGCGCCAGCGCTAGGTCTACTTGCTTGTCGGACGCAGGGTCAGCCGCACGTCGTCGCCTATTCTAGCCTGATCCACCACTTTGGCATCTATGCTATCTGCAAGTTTTTCAATATTAAAATCTGCCAACTGGCGCGCATTGCGGCCCAAGGCCTTGGGTGCCAAATAACAAATCCATTCATCCCATAAGTTAGCCTGAAGAAAACTGCCCACCACACCCGGGCCTGCTTCCACTAGCACTTCATTACACCCTCGGTTGCCCAGCTCATCTAACAACGCTGCAAGATCAGATGGTCCGTCTTTTAGGTAAAGTCGGCTCACACTGTGCGGATCTTCAATAGACACCTTTGTTTCTTTAACAAGGATGTCTGTTGTGTTGCTGTGAATAAGCAGTGTCGGCTGGCCATCGCACAAGAGCTTGCTAGATGAAGGCGTGCGCGCTGTGGAATCTAAAACCACTCGCAGGGGCTGATGACAATGCGCGTATTTTGCATCACGGACATTGAGTTGAGGGTCATCCGCTATGACCGTGCCGACGCCAGTAATCACCGCGTCGCTGCGCGCGCGCCAGTACTGCACATCCGCTCTGGCACTTGGACCGGTAATCCACTGACTTTCGCCATTCGCTAGCGCAATTGCGCCGTCAATACTGCTGGCGGTTTTTAAGCGCACCAAAGGCCGGTTGGTGGTTATGCGCTTAGCAAACCCAGCGATACAGGCCCGGGCCTCGGCTGAATCCAACAATTCCACTTTAATGTTTGCGGCTTCGAGCATGGCAACACCGCTGCCTGCCACACGTGGGTTCGGGTCTAAAATCCCAATAACCACTCTGGCTACGCCAGCATCAATTAGCGTTTGAGCACAGGCCGGAGTTTGACCAAAGAAGGAGCATGGCTCCAGGCTGACATAAACCGTGGCCCCTTGCACATCGCCCCCGGCATCGGCAATTGCGTTGACCTCGGCATGGCCTTGGCCCGCGTACTGGTGGTAGCCACGACCAATCACCTGACCATTGCGCGTGATGATGCACCCAACTGTTGGGTTAGGCGCACAGGTGAAGCGACCCCCGTCAGCAAGCTGAACAGTTGCCTGAATATATAGTCGGTCAGAAGCTTTCATAACAGATCAGGATTCTTTAGCGAGATTGAGTTTTTGGATTTCATCAGCAAACTCGCTCAGATCTTGGAAGTCGCGGTAGACCGAAGCAAAGCGCACATAGGCCACTGGGTCTAGGGCGCGTAATTCTGTCATCACCTCTTCGCCCACTTGTAGCGAAGGCAACTCGCGCTCGCCGGTGGAGCGCATACGATGCTTGATGTGATTTAA
>Ga0075468_10000214_pt1 | contig 21399 bp, 29 predicted proteins | sample DEB08_DNA_12_FD_77578 | JGI IMG/M metagenome (GOLD analysis project Ga0075468, IMG submission 77578) | Aqueous microbial communities from the Delaware River and Bay under freshwater to marine salinity gradient to study organic matter... | ecosystem: Environmental > Aquatic > Marine > Coastal ...
AAGGCCGGCAAAATTGCGAGCAAAGCTAAGAAAATAGATCCAGGTAACGTAATTAATGACATAATCTTATCCAAAAAATCGCCAGTTTCTTTCCCAGGAAGGACTCCAGGGATAAAACCACCGCTTCTTTTAAGATCGTCTGCCATTTTATTTGTAGGAACTGTAATGGCGGTATAGAAGTAAGTAAAAATAATAATCAGTAAAGCAAATAAAATATTATAAGCCAAACCAAAAATATCTTGAAACTGAACTTCCATCCATTGACCCAATGCAGTGTTATTGAAAGTCTTTCCTAATAAACCAGGTGCGAACATGATTGCCTGAGCAAAAATGATAGGCATTACTCCAGAGGCATTTAATTTCAATGGAATGTATTGTCTTGTTCCAACTGCATTTTTGTCAAAACCACCAGAGGCAGTTCTTCTTGCATATTGAACTGGTATTTGTCTTGTAGCCATCACCAACAGAACACTTCCAAGGATCACTAGGAACCAAAGAATAACTTCTATCAATACAAACATTAAACCACCACTAGTAGTAGATGTTCTTGAGATAAACTCTTGAACAAATGACTGAGGCATGTTGGCTATAATACCGACCATGATTAAAAGAGAAATACCATTACCAATACCTTTATCCGTAATTTTCTCACCCAACCACATGGCAAACACAGTACCTGTTACCAAAATAACTACAGATGGAATGATAAAATCTAATCCTTTACCTAATACAAAAGCAGAATCTGGTACACCAAGTGCTCCTAAAGAATACAAATAAGCAGGTGCCTGAACCACACAAATACCAATGGTCAACCATCTGGTAATTTGATTGATGGTTTTTCTACCACTTTCACCTTCTTTTTGAAGCTTCTGTAAATAAGGTATCGCAATACCCATTAACTGTACCACAATAGATGCAGAGATATAAGGCATAATTCCCAAGGCGAAAACAGAAGCATTTGCAAATGCACCTCCTGTAAAAGCATTTAAAATTCCTAAAATACCGCTATCTGTGTTGGATGTTAATTGAGCCAATTGCGTAGTATCAATACCTGGCAAAACAATTTGCGCACCAAAACGGTACACCAACAAAAGACTTAAAGTAACGAGAATACGTCCTTTAAGTTCTTCTATTTTCCAGATATTTGATAAAGTTTCTATAAAATTCTTCATAATCTGTATATTATAAACTTATTGCTTCACCACCAGCAGCTTCAATAGCCGCTTTAGCAGTAGCCGTAAATTTATGAGCAGTTACAGAAAGTTTTGCTTTTAACTCTCCTCCACCTAAAATCTTAACTAAGTCGTTTTTACCAACTACCCTGTTGGTAATTAATACTTCAAGACTAACGGCATCTTTAATAACACCGTTGTCTACTAAGAGCTGTAGTTTATCTAAGTTAATCCCAGCGTATTCTTTTCTATTAATGTTCTTAAATCCAAATTTAGGAACACGTCTCTGTAAAGGCATTTGACCCCCTTCGAAACCAACTTTTTTAGAATACCCAGATCTAGACTTGGCACCTTTGTGACCACGGGTGGCAGTACCACCTTTTCCAGATCCTTGACCTCTACCTACTACTTTTCCTTCTCTGTGAATAGCACCTTCGGCAGGCTTTAAACTATTTAAATTCATAATGAATGTGGTATATTAAGCTTCTGTTGTAGAAACTAAGTGTTTTACTTTATTAATCATTCCTATCACTGCTGGTGACGCATCGTGAGATACTTCTTGACCAATCTTTCTAAGACCTAAAGCAGCTAAGGTTTGTTTTTGTCTGAGTGGTTTTTTAATACTACTCTTTACTTGTTTTACTATAATTTTTGCCATGATGCTTGAATTATCCTTTAAATACTTTTTCTAAAGATACGCCACGTTGCGAAGCAACCGTTTTAGCATCTCTCATTTGTAGTAAAGCGTCAAAAGTTGCTTTAACTACGTTGTGAGGGTTTGAAGATCCTTGAGACTTTGAAAGTACATCATGAACTCCTACTGCTTCCAATACAGAACGAACTGCACCACCAGCAATAACCCCGGTACCATGTGAAGCTGGCTGAACATAAACCCTAGCTCCGCCATATTTACCTTTTTGCTCGTGTGGCAAGGTTCCCTTGTTCAAAGGAATTCTCACTAAGTTTTTCTTAGCGTCTTCAATGGCTTTTGAAATAGCTGTAGCAACTTCTTTAGATTTCCCTAAACCGTGTCCAACTACTCCGTTTTCATCTCCGACAACTACAATTGCGGAGAAGCCAAATGCCCTACCCCCTTTTGTAACTTTAGTCACTCTTTGAACACCAACTAAGCGATCTTTTAATTCTAAACCACCTGGCTTTACCGTTTCTGCGTTTTTATAATTTTGGTACATAATATTTTAGAATTTAAGTCCTGCTTCTCTAGCGCCTTCTGCCAAAGATTTGATTCTACCATGGTACAAGTTTCCACCTCTATCGAAAGCAACTGTTTCAATTTTAATGGTCTTTGCCTTTTCTGCGATTGCCTTACCCACTAGGGTAGCAATTTCAATTTTAGTTCCTTTAGCAGCGCTAAAGTCCTTATCTCTAGAAGATGAAGCAGCTAATGTAACGCCATTAACGTCATCTATTAACTGTGCGTAAATCTCTTTGTTACTTCTAAACACAGCCAGTCTTGGTGTGCTAGCGGTACCAGAGGAAACCTTACGGATTCTTCTTCTAATTCTTAATCTTCTTTCAGTTTTCGATAATCTCATGATGCTATGTATTAAGCCGATTTACCTGCTTTTCTTCTTAATTGTTCTCCTACGAATTTAACCCCTTTTCCTTTGTATGGCTCAGGCTTACGGAAAGCCCTAATTTTAGCAGCCACTTGACCCACTAATTGTTTGTCAAAAGAAGTTAATTTGATGATAGGGTTCTTTCCTTTTTCAGAAATAGTCTCCACAATTACTTCAGGAGCAACATTTAAAACAATGTTGTGAGAGAAGCCAAGTGCAATATCTAATTTTTGACCTTGATTACTCGCTCTATAACCTACACCAACTAATTCTAATTGTTTGGTCCAACCTATAGAAACCCCAAGTACCATGTTAGATACTAAAGACCTATATAGACCGTGTTTTGCTTTGTGTTCTTTTGAATCAGAAGGCCTTGTCACTAGAACATTACCTTCTTCTACAGTGATTGCAACACCAGAAAAATCTTGTGTTAACTCACCTAGTTTACCTTTTACGGTAAGCACATTGTCTTTTACCTCTACGGTTACCCCTTCAGGAATCGCTACTGGATTATTACCTATTCTAGACATTATTCTTGCTCTTTACTATATTAATAAACGTAGCATATAACTTCGCCACCTACTTTTTCTAACTTAGCTTGTTTGCTTGTCATTACTCCGTGAGAAGTAGACACAATAGCAATACCCAAACCGTTTAATACTCTAGGTAGTTCTGTAGCTCCAGCATACTTACGTAAACCAGGCTTACTTATACGACTAATTTTTTTGATCACTGGCTCTTTGGTAGCCGTGTTGTATTTAAGGGCGATTTTAATAGAACCTTGTGGTCCTTCTTCCTCAAATTTGTAGCTTAAAATATATCCTTGATCGAATAATATTTTAGTGATTTCTTTTTTAAGATTAGATGCAGGAATGCTCACCACTCTGTGGCCAGCGCTGTTTGCGTTTCTAATTCTTGTTAGGTAATCCGAAATTGGATCTGTAAACATAGGTATATATTTGCGGTAACGGTTTTTAACATTTGTTAAACCTGGAACCAATTAATAATAATTTTTTACCAGCTCGCTTTTCTAACGCCTGGGATAAGACCATTGTTGGCCATTTCTCTAAATAAAACCCTAGAAATACCAAAAGTTCTCATGTAACCCTTTGGTCTACCAGTTAATTTACATCTGTTGTGCATACGAACAGGAGAAGCATTTTTTGGCAACTTCTGTAAAGCTTCATAATCACCAGCTTCTTTTAAAGCTTTTCTTTTTTCTGCGTATTTGGCTACCGTTTTTGCTCTTTTAACTTCACGGGCCTTCATTGATTCTTTAGCCATACTAATTCTTTTTAAAAGGAAGTCCTAACTGCGTTAATAATGATTTTGCCTCTTGATCCGTGTCAGCAGAGGTAACAAAGGTAATATCCATACCATTGATTCTATTGATCTTGTCAATATTAATCTCTGGAAAAATAATTTGTTCCGTAACCCCTAAAGAATAATTTCCACGTCCGTCAAAACCAGTCGCTTTAATTCCTTGAAAATCTCTTACACGTGGTAAGGCTGCTGTGATTAATCTGTCTAAGAATTCATACATGCGCTCTCCTCTTAATGTTACTTTGGCTCCAATTGGCATACCTTTACGCAACTTAAAATTAGCGACATCTTTCTTAGAGATGGTAGACACTGCTTTCTGACCTGTGATTAAGGTCATTTCTTCTACGGCGTGATCGATAAGTTTTTTATCTGCAACAGCAGCACCAACTCCTCTTGAAACAACTATTTTCTCTAATTTAGGAACCTGCATTACATTTTTGTAACCAAATTCTTCTGTTAGAGCAGCCATTACACGCTCCTTATACTCTTGTTTTAATCTTGGAATGTACCCCATAACTAAATTACTTCATTAGATTTCTTAGAAAACCTTACTTTCTTCTCACCACGAACTTCATAACCAACTCTTGTTGCCTCACCAGACTTTGGGTCTAATAAAGATAGATTTGAAATATGAATAGGAGATTCTTTCTTAACAATCCCCCCTTGTGGATTCTGAGCACTAGGCTTCTGGTGTTTTGAAACCATATTGGTTCCTTCTACTATAGCTCTACTTTTCTTAAGATCTACAGAAACAACTTTCCCTTGGTCCCCTTTATGGTCCCCAGCGATTACCTTCACTGTATCTCCTACTTTTATTTTGATTTTTGTCATCTTATTGGAAATTAAAGCACCTCAGGAGCTAATGAAACAATCTTCATGAATTGCTTGTCACGAAGCTCTCTAGCAACGGGACCAAATACACGGGTACCTTTCATTTCACCTGTTGGGTTTAAAAGCACACACGCGTTGTCGTCAAAACGAATATAAGAACCATCTGCTCTACGCACTTCTTTCTTTGTTCTAACTACTACCGCAGTAGAAACAGCACCTTTCTTCACACTCCCATTAGGAGTGGCGTCTTTTACTGTAACCACAATCTTATCTCCTACAGATGCATACCTTCTTTTAGTACCTCCAAGTACTCTAATGGTCAAAACTTCTTTTGCCCCGGTATTATCTGCAACTTTTAGTCTGGATTCTTGCTGTAACATATTATTTAGCTCTTTCTAAAATTTCCACTAATCTCCAACATTTGGTCTTACTTAAAGGACGTGTCTCCATGATCTTTACAGTATCACCAATGTTACAATTGTTTGTCTCGTCGTGCGCAACATATTTCTTAGTTTTTAACACGAACTTTCCGTACATAGGGTGCTTCACACGTTTCACTTCTGAAACCACAATGGATTTCTCCATTTTGTTACTGGTAACAACGCCTACTCTTTCTTTTCTTAAATTTCTTTTTTCCATAAAGCAGAACCTGTTATTGGTTTTCCCTTTTAGTTAACTCTGTAGCCAATCTTGCCACCGTTCTTCTCACTTTTCTAATCAAAAGTGGATTCTCTAAAGGGGTAACAGAATGAGCTAATTTTAAATCTGAATGTTGCTTCTTAAATGCAGCCAGTTGTTCTACTAGCGCTTCAGCTGATAATTCTTTTATTTCTGATTGTTTCATGATTCCTAAATTAAAAGTTATGCTGAATAATCTCTAGCAACAATGAATTTGGTTTTTACCGGTAACTTCTGAGCTGCAAGACGCAAAGCCTCTTTAGCTATATCATGAGATACACCACCAATTTCGAACATGATTCTACCTGGAAGAACCACTGCAACGAAATATTCTGGAGCACCTTTACCTTTACCCATACGTACCTCAAGAGGTTTCTTCGTGATAGGCTTATCCGGAAAGATCTTAATCCATAACTGACCTTCTCTCTTCATATACCTTGTAGCTGCAATACGAGCCGCTTCAATCTGACGCGCTGTAATAAAACTAGTATCCAAGGACTTAATACCAAACATACCGTTAGAAAGCTGGTGACCTCTACCTGATATCCCTTTCATACGCCCTTTCTGGGCTTTGCGAAATTTGGTTCTTTTTGGTTGTAACATTGTTCTGTTTCTTTATAAAATTACTTTCTACGACGTGGTTTCTTTGGTCCATCTTGGTTACCTCCTTTAGAAGGACTGGTAGCCATTCCTACTAATGGAGACAATTCACGCTTCCCATATACCTCGCCTTTCATAATCCACACCTTTATACCTAATCTTCCATAAGTAGTGTGTGCTTCATGCAATGCATAGTCAATATCTGCTCTAAAAGTAGACAGTGGAATTCTACCGTCTTTATATCCTTCAGAACGCGCCATTTCAGCACCATTCAAACGACCAGAAATTAACACTTTAATTCCTTCTGCATTCATTCTCATGGCAGCAGCGATAGCCATTTTAATAGCCCTTCTATAAGAAATTCTTCCTTCGATTTGTCTACAAATACTAGCCGCAACTAAATTGGCATCGACCTCAGGTCTTTTGATCTCAAAAATATTGATTTGAACCTCTTTATCTGTGATCTTTTTAAGCTCTTCTTTTAACTTGTCTACTTCCTGACCACCTTTACCGATAATAATACCAGGTCTAGCAGTTGTGATTGTAATAGTGACTAATTTAAGTGTACGCTCTATAATAACTCTAGAAACACTCGCTTTTGCCAAACGTGCAAAAACGTATTTTCTGATTTTGTCGTCTTCTGCAAGTCTATCTCCGTAATCATTACCACCATACCAGTTAGATTCCCAACCTCTGATGATTCCTAGACGATTTCCAATTGGATTTGTTTTTTGTCCCATAGTTCGTATCCTAGCTTTGTATGTTATTGTTGTCTCCTAAAACCAAAGTAACGTGATTGGAGCGTTTTCTAATTCTGTGTGCTCTTCCCTGAGGCGCAGGACGTAGTCTCTTCAACATACTTCCACCATCTACACGAATTTCTTTTACAAAAAGATCTGCGTCTTCAATGTTAGCGTCTTCATTCTTAGCTTGCCAATTAGCAATTGCAGACAACAACAACTTTTCAATTTTACCTGAAGCTTCCTTCTGGTTAAATTTCAAGATAGCCAAAGCTGGCTCTACTTGCTTTCCTCTCACTAGATCAGCAACCAAACGCATTTTTCTAGGTGAAGTAGGACAGTTGTTTAACTTTGCAAAAGCAATTTGCTTTTTTCCTTCCTTAATGGCTTCTGCCATGTTTCTTTTACGAACTCCCATAGCTTACTTTTTACCTTTGTTTTTAGCACCTGCATGCCCTCTAAAGGAACGTGTTGGTGAAAATTCTCCAAGTTTGTGACCTACCATGTTTTCTGTAACATAAACAGGAACAAATTGTTTCCCATTGTGAACAGCGATAGTTTGACCTACGAAATCTGGAGTAATCATAGAGGCTCTAGACCAAGTCTTCACCACTGTTGATTTTCCTGTTGTTATATTTTCTTGAACTTTTTTCTCTAAACTATAGTGAACAAAAGGTCCTTTTTTTAATGAACGTGCCATGTCTTTCTTCTTTTATTTCTTTCTACGTTCTATGATATACTTGTTGGTACTCTTGGTTTTAGAACGGGTTCTAAATCCTTTAGCTGGGATACCTTTTCTAGATCTTGGATGACCTCCTGAAGATCTTCCTTCACCACCACCCATTGGGTGATCTACCGGGTTCATAGCTACTGGTCTAACACGTGGTCTTCTTCCTAACCATCTGCTTCTACCAGCTTTACCAGAAACCAATAATTGGTGGTCTGAGTTAGATACAGCACCTATAGTTGCCATACATCCTGAAAGAATTAAACGCGTTTCTCCTGAAGGCATTTTCACTGTAACAAACTTGCCGTCTTTCGCCATTAATTGAGCGAAAGTACCAGCAGATCTTGCCATTACCGCTCCTTGTCCAGGACGTAATTCAATACAAGAAATTATAGTTCCAAGTGGAATAGCACTTAATGGTAACGCATTACCAATCTCTGGAGCTGCTTCAGCACCTACTGATATAGTTTGTCCAACGGTTAAACCGTTTTGAGCAATCACATATCTCTTTTCCCCATCTGCATAGGTAAGTAGTGCAATAAATGCAGTTCTGTTTGGATCGTACTGAATAGAAGTAACCGTAGCAGTCACATCTGACTTATTACGTTTAAAATCTATCTCGCGATACCTTCTCTTGTGACCTCCACCTTTTTGACGGATGGTCATTTTTCCTTGACTGTTTCTACCCCCAGTTCTTTTTATCGGACTAAGCAAGCTTTTTTCCGGCTTATCAGTAGTAATGGCGTCAAAACCGTTAACTACTCTAAAACGCTGCCCTGGGGTGATTGGTTTTAATTTTCTAACTGACATTTCTTGTCTTTATAGATTACTGTAAAAATCAATGATATCTCCTTGTTTAACATCTACAATGGCTTTTTTATAAGCAGACGTTTTACCGTGCTGCACCCCTGTTTTAGTGTAACGAGATTTTCTTGAAGGACCATAGTTCATGGTGCGTACTGCATTCACAGAAACACCGTAAGAAGCTTCAACAGCTTCTTTTATCTGTATCTTATTCGCATTAGGATCAACGATAAAGCCATAGCGATTATACAACTCGCTATCTGCTGTCATTTTTTCCGTAATGATTGGTTTTATCAACACACTCATGGTTCCTCTATTTTGTTAAATTTGTTTCAATTCCTGCAATTGAACCCTCCAACAATACAATGCTTGTAGCATTAAGTATTTTGTAAGTGCTTAATTCTGAGTTGATTACAACATCAGTTTGGGTCAAATTACGTGACGACAAATATACATTATTATTTGAATCGCCCAACACAACTAGGGATTTTTTATTGTCTATCCCTAATGATTTCAATACTTGTAAGAAATCTTTGGTTTTTGGCGCATCCAAATTAAAGTCTTCTACCACTACGATAGATTTCTCACCAGCCTTTATAGACAAAGCAGATTTACGTGCCAAACGCTTTACATTCTTGTTAAGCTTTTGGGTGTAATCTTTTGGTCTAGGGCCAAAAATACGACCACCACCTCTGAATACAGGAGATTTTATACTACCTGCACGAGCGGTACCAGTACCTTTTTGTTTCTTGATCTTACGCGTACTACCTGCTATTTCAGCACGTTCTTTAGATTTGTGTGTTCCTTGACGTTGGTGTGCCAAGTACTGCTTAACATCTAAATAAATAGCGTGATTGTTTGGATCTATTGCAAATACAGCATCAGAAAGGTCTGCCTTTCTACCTGTATCTTTTCCTTTACTATCTAAAACTGCTACTTTCATTACTTCTCAATAGTTACGTAAGCGTTCTTATGACCAGGTACACATCCTTTTACTACTAAAAGGTTTTTCTCTGGAACAACTTTTAAAATTCTAAGGTTTAAAGCAGATACTCTGACACCACCCATTCTTCCAGCCATTTTCATGCCTTTGAATACCCTTGCTGGGTAGGAAGCAGCACCAATAGATCCTGGCGCTCTTAGCCTGTTGTGTTGTCCGTGAGTCGCTTGTCCAACACCGGCAAAACCGTGTCTTTTAACAACCCCTTGAAAACCTTTACCTTTTGAGTTTGCAGCAATATCTACAAATTCACCTTCAACAAAAAGATCTACACCAATGGTGTCACCTAATTTGTAATCTCCTTCAAAATCTCGGAACTCAACAACTTTTCTTTTAGCAGAAACACCCGCTTTTTTAAAGTGACCTGCGGCCGCTTTAGTAACGTGTTTCTCTGCCTTGTCATCGAAACCAAGTTGAAGGGCATTGTACCCGTCTACCTCTTCGGTTCTGACTTGGGTAACCGTACATGGGCCAGTCTCAATAACGGTACATGGAATATTCTTTCCATTCTCGTCAAAAATACTGGTCATGCCAATCTTTCTTCCTATTAACCCAGACATAATTATTAGTATTTAATTAATTTATATTCAATCTATTTTTGGGACGCATCCCTAAAAAAACAGGGTCAAAAATAATTCAACCCTGATTATTTTTTATCCGTTTTTCCTTTGCACAAAGCGCAGGACATGTAATGGAGATACCATCTCCGTGTTATTGGCCTAAGGCCAATTATCACACTTTAATCTCTACTTCTACTCCAGAAGGCAACTCTAATTTCATTAGAGCGTCAATGGTCTTAGAAGATGAAGAGTAAATATCAAGGAGTCTTTTGTAAGAACTCAATTGAAACTGCTCTCTAGATTTTTTATTCACGTGCGGGCTACGCAAAACTGTGAATATTTTCTTATGAGTTGGCAAAGGTATTGGGCCAGTAACCACTGCACCAGTAGACTTTACCGTCTTTACGATCTTCTCAGCAGACTTGTCTACCAAGTTAAAGTCGTAGGATTTAAGTTTAATTCTAATTTTTTGGCTCATCGTACTTAATTATGCAGTTATACCTTTAGCTTTTTTGATTACTTCTTCTGAAATATTAGAAGGAGTCTCTTCGTAGTGGTCAAATTCCATAGTAGAAGTGGCTCTACCAGAAGACATAGTTCTAAGTGCTGTTACATAACCGAACATCTCAGAAAGTGGCACCGTAGCTTTAATCACTTTAGCCCCAGCTCTGTCGTCCATGTTAGTCACCTGTCCTCTACGCCTGTTTAAATCTCCTACAATATCTCCCATGTTTATCTCAGGGGTCAATACTTCTAGTTTCATAATTGGCTCAAGAATTACAGCACGCGCTGCTTTTGCTGCCGCTTTGTAACCCATTTTAGCTGCCAATTCAAAAGATAGTGCATCTGAATCCACCGGGTGGAAAGATCCGTCCTTGATAGTCACCTTCATAGAATCCATTTCGAAACCAGCCAAAGGACCGTTTTTCATGGCTTCTTTAAAACCTTTTTCTATCGCAGGAATAAATTCCTTAGGAACATTACCTCCTTTAATTTTGTTTTCAAACTCAAGACCCGCCTTAGCTTCTGGTGCTGGCTCAATAGTAAATACAATGTCTGCGAATTTACCTCTACCACCAGATTGCTTCTTGTACACCTCTCTGTGGTCTGCAGCAGCTGTAAAAGCTTCTTTGTACTCCACCTGAGGTTGTCCTTGATTAACGTCTACCTTAAATTCTCTTTTTAAACGGTCACAAATAATATCTAAGTGCAACTCACCCATTCCAGAGATAATCGTTTGGCCAGAAGCCTCATCTGTTTTCACTTGGAAGGTTGGATCTTCTTCAGCCAATTTAGCCAAAGCCATACCCAATTTATCTACATCTGCTTTTGTTTTAGGCTCCACAGCAATACCAATAACTGGATCTGGGAAGTCCATACTCTCCAAAACAATTGGAGATTTCTCAGCAGACAAGGTGTCTCCTGTCTTAATATCTTTAAATCCAACAGCTGCTCCAATATCTCCTGCCTCAATAAAATCAATGGCATTTTGCTTATTGGCGTGCATTTGGTAAATTCTAGAGATACGTTCCTTGTTACCAGAGCGGTTGTTTAACACATAAGAACCTGCATCTAGTCTTCCAGAATAGGCTCTAAAGAATGCCAAACGTCCTACAAAAGGATCAGTAGCAATTTTAAAGGCCAAAGCAGCAAACGGCTCCTTAACATCTGGCTTTCTAGTAATAGGCTGGTCAGTATCAGGGTTAATACCCACAATAGCTTCTTTATCTAAAGGAGAAGGCAAATACCTACAAACAGCATCTAACAAAAATTGGACCCCTTTATTTTTAAATGAAGAACCACAGATCATTGGGATAATACTCATATCCATTACTGCTGCTCTAAGGGCTGCATTTACTTCTTCTACTGTAATAGAATCTTCATCTTCAAAGAATTTCTCCATTAAAGTCTCATCGTATTCTGCAACAGCTTCTATTAATTCTGCTCTGTATTGTTTTACTTCAGCAACCATTTCCTCAGGAATAGGCACTTCATCAAAAGTAGCCCCCATATTGTCTTCATGCCAGATAATAGCACGATTGGTTACTAAATCTACTACACCTCTAAAGTCTGCCTCATCACCAATAGGTAATACAATAGGCACCGCATTAGACTTTAACATCTCGCGAACTTGCTTACAAACCATAAGGAAATTAGATCCCTGACGGTCCATTTTGTTTACAAATCCAATACGTGGCACTTTATAGTTGTCTGCCAAACGCCAGTTGGTCTCAGATTGAGGCTCAACACCATCTACTGCAGAAAACAAAAACACCAACCCATCCAATACACGTAAAGAACGATTCACCTCTACGGTAAAATCTACGTGACCTGGAGTATCAATAATATTAAAGTGATAAGGTAGTGTCTCTGGTAAAGTAGCACCGTTTTCAGTAGGGAAGTTCCAAGAACAAGTAGTAGCAGCAGAAGTAATGGTAATACCACGTTCTTGCTCTTGCTCCATCCAGTCCATAGTAGCCGCACCATCATGCACCTCACCAATTTTATGACTCACCCCTGTATAGTAAAGAATACGTTCCGTGGTGGTTGTTTTTCCAGCATCAATATGCGCTGCAATTCCAATATTTCTAGTATATTTTAAATCTCTTGCCATGCCTGATTAGAATCTAAAGTGAGAGAATGCTTTATTGGCTTCTGCCATCTTATGGGTGTCTGTACGTTTTTTAACAGCAGCACCTTCTTCTTTGGCAGCAGCTAAAATCTCAGACGCCAAACGTTGGGCCATTGATTTCTCGTTTCTTTTACGCGCATAGCTAATCATCCATTTAATGGCCGTAGATATCTTACGGTCTGGACGGATTTGCATAGGTATTTGGAAAGTAGCTCCACCAACTCTTCTAGACCTTACCTCTACGTGAGGCATGATGTTAGAAAGGGCGTCTTTCCACACTTCTAGTGCAGCTTTTTCTTCATCAGTCTTTTTTTCTTCTACAATCGCAATTGCGTCGTAAAATACTTTAAAGGCAATGGATTTTTTACCATCCCACATCATCATATTGACGAAACGGGTTACCAACTGATCGTTAAATTTAGGATCCGGTAATAATGGTCTTTTTTTGGCCTGTTTTTTTCTCATGATTTCTCTTTAAACTGTCTTACGCTTTCTTAGGTCTTTTCGCTCCGTATTTAGATCTACGTTGTGTTCTTCCTGCAACACCAGCGGTGTCTAAGGCGCCCCTTACAATGTGATACCTAACTCCTGGCAAATCTTTAACCCTTCCGCCCCTTACTAATACTATCGAGTGCTCTTGTAAATTGTGACCTTCTCCAGGGATGTAGGCATTCACTTCCTTACCGTTCGTTAACCTTACCCTTGCTACTTTACGCATTGCAGAGTTTGGTTTCTTAGGTGTAGTGGTGTAAACACGCGTACATACCCCTCTTCTTTGAGGACACGATTCCAAAGCAGCCGATTTACTCTTCTTAGTAATTGTGGCTCTTCCTGTTCGTACTAATTGTGAAATTGTTGGCATATATAATGTATATAAATAACTATTACCCCTTTTTAAGGGCTGGCAAATGTAGGAATTAATTATTGATAATCAAATGACGCTTTAAAAAAATTTGATATTTTTTTCTCAAAATCAAGGATTTATGCCATTTAAAAATAGTTAGTATTTCTCAATAGTATAAATAATAAGGTATACAATAAATTTTTGACCTCCGGCCGATGCCACGATGATTATAAAATAAAATTAACCTCAAAGATGTACTTACAAAAGAATACCTTTAAATTTACACACAAACATCTGCTATGTCATTCAAAGAAACACTTAATAAATGGGGAGCCAAAAAAACTCCCTTTATATTTCTATTAGATTTTGAAAAAAAGAATAGCAAAGCTTGGAGGCTAGAGGATTGCCCCAGCGAATTTAAATTTAATTTTCAGGGGTATAAGAACTACTCCTTAAAACCAATAAAAAACAGAGAAGCGAAAATTGAGGTTACACCCCCTTGCTACGAGGATTATCAAAAAAAATACCAAAAAGTCATAAAGGCTGTCAAACGAGGAGAAACTTATCTACTCAATTTAACGACAAAAGGACAAATAAAAACAAGCCTCAGCCTTGAAAGATTATTTAATGACGCACAGTCAAAATACAAAATACTATTAAACAATCAATTTGTGTGCTTTTCTCCTGAGACCTTTTTGCAAATCACGGACGGCATAATCAAAACCTTCCCGATGAAGGGAACAATAGATGCTACTATTAAAAATGCACAACAACTTCTGGAAGATAATGAAAAAGAAAAAGCAGAACACGCCACTATAGTAGATCTGTTGAGAAACGACCTGAGTGCGTTTGCCAAAAAAGTAAGGGTAGAAAAATACCGGTATTATGAAGTGATTAAAGCAAATAATAAAAAAATAGGGCAAATGAGTTCAGAGATCTCTGGTGAGCTTCCTGTGGACTATCGATCCCGAATTGGAGATATTATTTACCACTTAACACCAGCGGGGTCAATCTCTGGTGCACCAAAACCAAAAACCCTAGAACTGATACAAGAAATAGAACAAGAAGATCGCGGCTTTTACACAGGCATTGCTGGCTATTTTGACGGTGACAATCTAGATTCTTGTGTCCTCATACGCTACTTAGAAAAAGACGGCACTTATCGTTGTGGAGGAGGGGTTACAAGCAAAAGCAAGCTCAAGGAGGAATACAAAGAACTAATACAAAAAATGTATGTCCCAATTTATTGAAAGTATCAGAATTCACAAGGGTATTGCAGAAAACATAGCCCTACATCAGAAGCGGGTTAATAAAACATTGGGACAAAAGACTGGTGATGGTTTAAATCTAAACGAACTCATACAAGATCTACAAATACCCAAAAATGGATTATTTAAGTGGCGTCTAGAGTACACCAAGGATAAAATTCAAAAAAACCAACTCATTCCCTACGCTGAAAGAACCGTAAAAAGAATACAATTAGTAGAAGCCCCAGACTTAAAATACGCGTTAAAATACAGTGACAGAAATTCCTTTGAAAAACTCCTCACACAAAGTAATGCAGACGACATTATCATTACCCAAAACGGATACCTCACAGATGCGAGTTATTCAAATCTATTTTTTTGGGATGGGCAACAGTGGGTAACACCCTCAAGACCGCTACTACACGGAACACAAAGGGAGTTCATACTCAATAAAAAATTAGCCATTGAAAAACAAATACACCGCAATGACCTGATCAGCTACACGCACTTCAAAAGAGTAAATGCAATGATGGTTTGGGAGCACACTAAAATTGTTAAAATTGCTGTAATTTTAAACTAGAAAAACACGCTTTCAAATTTTGGCTATAATGCTATTTAACCAAAATGGCGAATTAATCTTAGCCCTAGGGGCAGCAGGTGGAAGTCGAATAGTAACAGCAGTTGTTCAAGCGACAAATAGATATATTGACCAAGGAAAAAGTTTAACAGAAGCTATTTCTCAAGGAAGAGTTTATAACCAAAATGATACAATTTTGATTGAAAATCATCAAGGCATAAAATGGACAAAAGAAACTTTTCAGGAATTAGAAAGAAACAACATTCCCTATAAGTTGCAAATGGAAATGGGATACCATGGGAGAATAAATGCAATTGCACTAGACACTATAAATAATCGTTGGATTAGTGTTACTGATCCTGATTGGGAAGGAAAAGCAATTGACAATTAAAAATTGTTATAGTAAATATTTAAAAATTCACAATGAAGCGCACCTAATTTTATAATCCTTAATCACAAGAATAAAAAAAGACCACTATATAGTGGTCTTTTTTTTTATTAAATAAATATATTTTATATAATTTATTAATAAAATTAATGTTAGATTTGCCAACTAATTTTTAAATAAACCTAATAATGAAAACAACTTTAAATGGTATTTTAACGCTATTATTGGCGTTAGTTGTGCAAGTATCTTTTGCACAAGAAAAGACAATTTCAGGTACTGTTTCAGATCAAAACAACATTCCATTGGGAGGTGTAAACATCCTTGTACAGGGCACATCTAATGGAACACAATCAGATTTTGATGGGAACTTTACCATTAATGCTAGTGTAGGACAAACATTAGTATTCACTTATATTGGATTGAAACAAACTACAGTTGTAGTGGGATCAAGCAATGTAATGAACATTCAAATGCAAGAAGACGCACAAGCTTTAGAAGAAGTTGTGGTTACAGGTATGGGTGTGTCTAGAGAAAAGAAATCTTTAGGATATGCTGCACAAGAAATTTCCGGAGACGCAGTATCTACAGTTAAAGTAGACAATGTTGTAAATTCACTTTCTGGAAAAATTTCTGGGGTTCAAATTAAAGCAAATAACAACTTTGGTGGATCTTCTAACTTTATCATAAGGGGTATTAGCTCTTTAACTGGGAACAATCAGCCTTTATTTGTAATTGATGGTGTGCCAATCGCAAACACTATCAATAACACTTCTGCGCAGAGAGGCGGAAGTACAGGATATGACTACGGGAATGCTGCTTCAGATATAAATCCAGATGACGTATCCTCTATTAACGTTCTTAAAGGGGCTGCAGCATCTGCAATATACGGTTCTCGTGGAGCAAATGGTGTAGTAATCATTACTACCAAGAAAGGAAAATCTGGAGATTCAAAAATCTCTATCAGCTCTAATGTTACAGTAGGCTCAATAGACAAAAATACATTTTTAGAATACCAAGATAAATATGGTGCAGGTTATGGACCTTATTATGGATCTACTGGATATTTTGAAGACTTAGACGTAAACGGAGATGGTATAGATGACCTAGTTGTGCCAACTTATGATGACGGATCTTATGGCGCTCCTTTAGATGGATCATTGGTTTATCAATGGGATGCATTTGTTCCGGAACATCCAAATTACTTAAAAGCAACTCCATACGTAGCAGGAAAAACAACTCCTGTAGATTTCTTTGAAACAACTTTGCAATATAACAATTCTGTGTCTGTGAGTGGAGGTAATGACAAATCTACATTCCGTTTAGGTTACACCAACTTTGACACAAAAGGGATGCTTCCAAATTCAATGTTAAACAAAAACACCATTAACTTAAATGGAACTTTAAATGTTTCTGATAGATTCACCGTAGGGGCAAATGCAAATACCATTATTCAAAGGACTACTGGTAGAAACTCAACTGGTTATAGCGATAACTTAACTACTCAAATGAGACAATGGTGGCAAGTAAACGTAGACATTGACTCTCAAAGAGAAATATTTGAACAAACTGGACAAAACTATTCTTGGAACCACCTAGGTAGCGTAGGAGGATCTGCTCTAGAACCTTTGTACTGGGATAACCCATATTGGACAAGATATAAAAACTACCAAACAGATAAGAGAAATAGATTTTATGGAAATATTTTTGCTACCTATAATCTTACTAGTTGGCTAGATCTAACTACTAAAGTTGCCATTGACACTTATAAAGAATTAAGAGAAGAGAGAAGAGCCGTAGGTTCTACCTCAGCTGGTTTTGGAGTATTAAGAGATTCTGAGGGTTCAGGTTATGATAGAACAGACGTAGACTTCACTGAGTTAAATTATGATTTGATGTTAAATGTAAATACATATATAACAGATGACATTAGTTTATCCGGAGTAGCAGGATTAAATATTAGAAGGTCTGATTATGGATATTATCACCAGTCTACAGCTGGAGGTTTAAAAGTGCCTGGATTATATGCATTAAGCAACTCTGTTAATGGCGTGCCCTTACCACAGGAAAGCTTAAGTAGAAAACAAGTGAATGGATTATATGCACAAGCCTCTATTGGGTATAAAAATTTACTTTATTTAGACCTAACAGATAGATATGACACTTCTTCTGCTTTACCAACTGACAACAATTCTTACAATTATTTTGCTGTGAGTAGTAGTTTAATATTCTCTAGCTTAATTAAAAACACACCTTGGTTAAACTTTGGAAAATTAAGAGCAGGTTATGCAGAAGTTGGAAATGACTTACCGGCAAATAATATTTACGACACTTTTTCAGTTGTAGATAATTTTGGTTCGTCTTCTCTATTCTCTTTCCCTTCTACAAAACAAAATTCTGAATTGGTTCCAGAACGAACTAAAGAATTAGAAATGGGACTTGAAGCTAGAATGTTTAACAATAGAGTTGGCTTTGACTTCACATACTATAAGAAAAATACAGAAAATCAATTAATGCCAGTTTCTACAACTACAGCAACCGGATTCTCAAGAAGATGGGTAAATGCTGGTGAGATAGAAAACAAAGGTTTTGAACTTGGTTTAAATGTTAATCCTATTAAATTAAAAGATTTTAGTTGGGACATTAACGTAAACTGGTCTAAAAATGAGAATATGGTTGTTTCTCTGTACGGAGACACAGAAAACATTGTTTTAAATTCTTACCAAGGAGGTATTTCAATAAATGCTACTAAAGGGCAGCCTTACGGTACAATTAGAGGTACAGGATTTGTATTTGATAATAATGGCAATAAAGTAGTAGACGGAAACGGATACTATAAATCACAAGCAGATCAAATTCTTGGGGATTCTAATCCTGATTGGAATGGTGGTATTACCAACAAATTTCAATATAAAGATCTAACATTGAGTTTCTTAATAGATATTCAAAAGGGTGGAGATGTTTATTCCCTAGATATGCACTATGGTCAAGGAACTGGATTGCCGAATTATACTGCAGGGTTAAATGAATTAGGAAATCCTGTAAGAGATGCTGTAGCTGACGGTGGAGGAATCTTAAACGTTGGAGTAACGGAAGATGGCGCAGTAAATACCGTTAGAGCAAGGGCTGATTATTACGGTGGTGCTTACTACTGGGGTAATGCTAGTAGAAACCCAGGTGCTATGACTGTTTATGACGCTTCTTATGTAAAGCTTAGAGAATTGGCTTTAGCATATAATCTTAAAACTTTACCAAAAGGAATCAAGGCGGCAAGCCTGTCTTTAGTAGGAAGAAATCTTTGGATTATTAGCAAAGACGTTCCTTTCGCAGATCCTGAATCAGGTTTAGGCGCAGGTAACTCTCAAGGATACTTATCCGGATCTTACCCTACCCTTAAAACTGTAGGTCTTAGTTTAAACCTTGAATTTTAAAAATTATTACGATGAAAAAATATATAGTATTATTTAGTGCATTTTTTGCTCTAGCTTCTTGCGAAGTAGATGAGAGTTTAAATATTGATCAAAAAAGCCCAACATCTGTTCCTGCTAGTGGCTTGTTCACAAATGCAGCGAGAAACTTTTTTGACCAGATGAATGGGTCGCACCATTACAGATTGTATGCGCAATATTGGGCTCAGACAACCTATCCTGAAACCAGTCAATATATCATGACAGGTTTACAAGACAACATCTGGTCTAGTCTTTATAGTGGAGTTCTTCAAGATTTGAAAGGTGCCAGGGAAATTATTGCTATTGAAGGAGCTGCTAATAGTAAAAACCAACTAGCTATTATTGAAATGTTAGAGGTATATGCATTTAGTGTCTTAGTAGACACCTATGGAAATGTGCCTTACTCTGAAGCATTAGATCCATTAAACCCAAGCCCAAAATATGACGATGCTGCTGAAATCTATACAGACATTCTTTCTAGATTAGACGGAGCTATTTCAAATATGGGCGCAGGTGCTGGATTTGAAGCATCTCAAGATCCTATATACGGTGGAGATATGAATCTTTGGAAGAAAGCAGCTAACTCATTAAAGCTAAGATTGGCTATGAGATTAGCAGACATTAATCCTGCAGTTGCACAACAAAAGGCTACTGAAGCAGCAACTGGCGTTATTACTTCTAACGCAGAAAATTTTGGAATAAATTATTTATCCTCCGCTCCGAATACAAACCCACTTTGGGTAACTTTAGTTCAAAGTGGAAGAAATGATTATGTTGCTGCTAATACAATGGTAGACGCAATGAATTCATTAAATGACCCAAGATTAGACTACTATTTTGAATTAAAAGATGGAGCCTACAAAGGAGGTATTTATGGAGACGCTAATGCTGCTTCAGGTTTTAGCGCAGTGAGTGATGAGTTAAAGAATCCAGCATTAAAAGGAAATTTAATTACTGCATCTGAAGTATCATTCTTATTAGCTGAAGCTGCTGCAAGAGGATTTAATGTAACAGGATCTGCAGAAACACACTACAGTAACGGTGTAACCACCTCTATTGAAAACTGGGGTGGAACAGAATCAGACGCTACTACATACCTTGCGCAAAGCTCAGTAGCATATAACACCGCAGCTGGTGATTGGAAAACAAAAATTGGTACACAAAAATGGATTGCAATGTACAACAACAACTTCGAGGGTTGGACTACATATAGATTATTTGATTATCCTGTATTAAATGCAGCTCCAGGCATGAGTATTCAAGATATTCCAACGAGAATTCTTTATCCAATTTCAGAAGCTACATTGAATGGCCCTGCACTAAATAGTGCTATTTCAGCTATTGGTGGCAACAACAAAACAACAAAATTGTTTTGGGATAAGTTTTAATATTTGTTTTAGTTAAATTGCCAAAAAGGCTAGAAAGATTTCATCTTCTAGCCTTTTTAAATATAATAAACCTATGAAAACAATAAAAATAATAGTATTAGCTATCTTCTTATTTGGATATAATATTTATGGTCAAGATAGGTCATTCAATGCTTCTCAGAGTTCAAATGCGTTTAGTAATAACTTAAATGTGTTTGCCATGCAAAGAATAGACAAAATATATAATGGGGTACTTACCGCTGGTTTAAAAGGGTCTGTATATTTATTTTCAGAATTTAAAGAATGTACTATTTACCATGCAACCAAGAAAGACAGTTACTTTAAAGCTACCGCTAACTATAATGTCTATGCTGATCAATTTGAAGTCCTAATAAACAATGAATTATACCTGTTAGATTATAGATCTGTAGAAAAAATTGAACAGGAAAATCACTTATTTGTACCAAATACCTCAAATAAGCAAAATAGAAAATATCTTGATATTTTAGCGGAAGGTAAAAATGTTTCATTAGTAGCTATTCATGAAGCAAGATTTTTAGAATCTCAAACACAAACTTTAGGACTCATTGAAACAAAAATAAAACTAGTGAGCAAATCTTTTTTGCTAGTTGACAACGAGTTAATAAAACTCCCCTCAAACAAACAAAAAATTTTTAAGGTACTAAAAACACCAAATAGTTTAAGAAGTGAGTTTAAAAATATAAGTCTTAAAAATATTGAGGCGATTAAATTACTTATTTCCAAAAGTTAATTTTACTTAGATATTAAAACCCCCTGCCAAAAGCAGGGGGTTTTTTGTTTACTTTTGCATCATGGAGAAACAAACGTATATATACGGCATTAGAGCTGTTATTGAGGCCAT
>Ga0075468_10000218_pt1 | contig 21282 bp, 34 predicted proteins | sample DEB08_DNA_12_FD_77578 | JGI IMG/M metagenome (GOLD analysis project Ga0075468, IMG submission 77578) | Aqueous microbial communities from the Delaware River and Bay under freshwater to marine salinity gradient to study organic matter... | ecosystem: Environmental > Aquatic > Marine > Coastal ...
GGTGACCCAGAACTCGACATTCGTTATGGCAAGATGCTTCAAGCACGGGGCGAAATTCTTCTTGAAATGAAGGAGAGCAGAAATGGCTGAATTTGATATCAAAATCGAAGTTACCCAATACCATGATAGAAACTTCTCTATCACGGCAGATAACGAAGCAAAAGCAGAAGAAATTGCTAGGCAACTCGCCGCCGAACAAACCGAACATCTACAGGGCATCGACATAGATGTCGAAAACGACGGCGGTTGGACTTTCGGACTGCTAGACTTCAATACCGTCTACGTTCAACGCGAAAGCGACGAAGCACCCGAATTGAAGCTGTCCGAATATGAGTCCGGCTTCCTGACCGCAAATGCTTTTGTATTCCGCGAAGACGTAGACTCTATCGGCGCGGATGACGACTGGCGCGGCGTTCACTGCGGCTCACGGGTCTTCGATCTAAATGCTTGGGACGATGATGGCGTCACACGCGTCACGGCCTACGAAGTTATCGGCGGCCAAACCGATGGTAACATTTTCAAAAGGTTGGTGTGATATGGAAAAGTTTGAAGCTTTTGATGAAGACTTAAAAACTGTTTTGGAGTTCATGTTGGAGTACGGCAAGGACGGCTCTTTGCCAAACATGGATGCGGGCGGTTCAGGTGATATAGCGTATGAAGCCGCTCTGCGACTAGCTGAGTCTAAAGCACCGGCTGGTAAAGGGCAGGGAAACATAACCGAATACAAACTGTTTCAAGACCTGCATCAAATGGTTTCTGGCACCGATGTCACCTACAAGCAGGTAGATAGTGATTTGGATGAAGAGGGAGACGTTACTGTTTTCTTCTCTAACGTAAAGGGTGGTGGCAATGAATAAACCGCTTCACATGATTTCCTCTATTACGTGGAAAAAATTATCGGCATATCAAAATGAATATGTCGAACTGTCCTCATCCGACAAACAACCGGACAGGCTCCGTGAGTTAAACATCCTGTTTGAAAAAGTTGATTTAGGTAAAATTCTGGTAGGAGGCCAACAATGAATAAACAAGAAATGTTAGATGAGTGGGACGCCATTGCCTCTTCCCTAGCTCCGGAAAACCTACATGAGGATGGCGAGATTAGCCAAGCCGAGGCCGACCAGAAATTTATGGAAATTCATAACGAGGCAAAAGCCCTGTTTCAAAAGATGCCCTGCCCACAGGATATCATTGATAGGTGTGACGATGACCTCTCTATGTATGCTGAACAGAAAGAAAAATATCACCCAGATATTTTCTCTGTAAAAGATTTAAAATACCGTCTTGCTCAAGTTGGTCTGCCCTTTGAAGAAGTTGAGAGCGGTTCAGACGGTGTAATTTGTTTATGTTTTGCAACCGATGATGAGGATTATAATGAGTGAGTATCTGCCCGTCGAAGGCTGTGAAGAGTGCGAGTTCTTTGAAACAGCCTGCCCTGAGTGCATTCTATATGGCGAAGCCAAGAAAGATGATGAAGATGGAAAAAACTGATGTAATTAATGGTGTGGCGCGGGACATGGATTGGCCCACCGCCGTCCAACACCTCAGTCAAATAGTCGCGCTATACGCATCACGCATCGCGGCCGAAGGCCAATATAGCCGCGAGGCCGTGGCACGGTCTATCGAAATTCAAGCCGCTTGGAAACGGATACAACAGGGGTGAATAACATAGGGTACGACGATATATTTATCGTGACCTATCTGGTCAGCGGGTTTGCCCTGCTGGCCTATCTTTTTTGGGACGCTTGGAAAGACCGATAGAAATTTCTAAAATTTTATGTTTGACATGTATGGGATTATATGCTATACTATGGGGGAGGGGCCGTGGCGGTTCCTTTTTACCCCTTAACCACATTTAGGTTAAAAGGGTACGCTGTTTCACATTGTTAATTTCTACGGGAGGGTCTCATGACCAAACTACGCATTAAGCCTGTCAACCACGGTTCGACAAAGCGTGAGCGCAATAATTATTGCGGTCCGGCTGTAATCAGTTCTTTAACCGGTTACACCACAGCGGATGCGGCACGTTGCATTAGGGATATCTCTAATCGACGGTCCGTGACCGGAACTTCTACGGGAGAAGTTCTGGGTGTCCTACGCACGTACGGCATCAACTGTGTCGAACGAAAAGGCTCCGACTGGGGCGTCACGTTCAACCGAACGAACGGTGCAACCCTAGCAGGATGGCTCAGAGCTTCGGTGAAAGACCGAAACAGCGAGCGCATCTGGTTAGTAGTGGCAGGCTGGCATTGGCAACTCGTTCAGGGAAGGCGCTACGTTTGCGGCTTAACTAAAGAGATTGTCAGTATCCGTGATAAACGGGTTAAGCGCAGAGCACGAGTGGCAGAAGTCTACGAGTTATCAAGTAGATAGCTTGCAACACGGACCACGGACCACGGGGCATTCTTAACGGGATGCCCCGTGTTTTTTGTTTGAAGTAGCAGTATACAGTATATAGAGCTGAGAATAAAAAAATATTTTTTTATAAAATATAGGCGGTACCAACGGTACCAACGGTACCCTATCTTTTAAACACTATAAAACAATACTTTATTAGGTACCGGCAAGGTAGCACCAGTGAAAACAAAGACGGTACCTATAAAACAAGAAAACGCCTAATGGGGGTCTTGCAATATTTTTTTTGAAAAATATATTTCTGTCCTATATAAAGAAAAGGACGTTTAACGAATGTGACCTTTTTAACTGAGGATTTATAATGGCGAGTAAAGCGGCAAGCAAAGTAACAGGAAAGCCCCGTGAGACTAGAGGGCGTCCACCGGCCAGCACAGAGCAACCTTTAACTCGTAAGCAGGAGCTTTTTGTTAAAGAGCTTGTGAGCAAGGACGGGCAGATAACTTTGCGTGAGGCGGCAATTAATGCTGGCTATTCTGCGTCGTCAGCACATAGCAGGGCGTATGAGCTAACCAATCAGCATATCTCGCCCCATGTTGTTGCCGCTATAAATTCCTACCGGCGCGAACTGGATGAGAAATACGGGGTTACATATCAGAGGCACTTGCGTGACCTACAATCTATTCGGGATGTAGCTTTGGAAAATGGGGCTTATTCTGCCGCTGTCCAAGCTGAGTATCGCAGGGGGCAAGCCCAAGGTGACATCTATGTCAGCAAATCTGAGATTCGCACAGGGTCTATTGATAGCATGAATAAAGAAGATGTTTTGAAAGCCTTAGAGGAAATCAAACAAAGCTATGCCCCAATCACCATCGACATCACTCCCAAAGAAAAGAAGAATGCCAGCAATCGCGGTAAAGCGCGAGAGCGGCTTTTACAAACAGATGAAGGAAGCGACGCAGAGGTCGAGCAGGAAGTTATTACTGACAAGGATTGAAAATTCTGTTGGCGCAGGTATTCCTGATTTATTGATATGCGACGAGCAAGGCACCTTTCATTTTGTAGAATTAAAGTTTTTGACCAGCAACGGGGTTACCTTACAGCCGTCTCAGGTTGCTTGGTTGTCCCGACACCATCACGGGCCCTGTTGGATATTGATTAAAAAACAAAACAAACCGATGGATGAACCCGAATTGTTTTTGTATCCGGCCAGCGCGGCGGTTGATTTAAAGATGGATGGGTTACAATCCGTCGAGCCAATACACCATCAAAAAGGAAAATTTAACTGGGACGTGCTTTTGTCCTTGATATGTCCTACATAATCCTATATGTATGGGACATCGTTAATTTAAACACGGGAGTTTTGAATGATTGACGTTAAACAGAAAATTCATACTGATTTAGTGGCTTTGTATTATTTGGCTTATGAAAATGACCTGCACGAAGTTTGCGGGGCGTTGTCTAATGTCGAGCATATGGTTTGGGAATTGCGGCGCAAGGAAGACCCTAAGCCCTCTTTGGCCGCTACACTTAAAGACAACGTGGTTATCAATAATTTTCTTAACGGGAGTACAGCATAATGCCTATTACTTATACAGAATGGGAATGGCAGGACGCCTTCGATAAATTCGGCTTTAGCGATGGCGACGGTTGGAACGGTACGCACCTTGTAGCCGACGCTATTAAAGGGCTTGGCTATGATGTCGAGGAAGATAGCTGGGGGATACATAACTACCTCATCGTTAATATTCAAAAAGACGGCCAGTCTATCCTTTTTGACAAAGGCATGTTGTGTTGGAGCGATGAAGTAGAGGCCCGCGTTGCTAGTCGTGGCGGATGGCCCGAAGACTGCACTAGTCTGGGATATGTAGACCCGCGATTGTTTTTGCCCCTAGATATTCTAAAAGTTTTGGATGATACCTTTAACGATGGATATGAGGTGGCGGCATAATGTTTATATTTAGTTTAATTGGCCGGTTGCTTTACGGTAAAGACTGGGAAAAGCACACACAAAAACGAACGCGATATGTTAAACGTCGTCGGCGTTAAAACTTTCTAAAAATTCAAGCTTGACTACTATGGGCTTTTATGAGACAACCAAACCCAGCGGTGCAATGGTGCCCGCTGGGTTTAACTTTACGGGATGTAAAAAAATGACAAACACTATTGAAAATAACAAAAACTCTCTCTCAAACCTTCTATTAAAAGTGCAGGACCAAGCCAGCCGCGCCGCTGATTATCTGGCACCGACTAGCGAACTGCAAAAAACTACCGATGAAAGAGGCCGCCCGCAAATTGTGTTAGAACAAACACGCGGTGAGCCTACAAGAATTTTTGATGTGAATGACGTAGCCTTCGGGCAGATAGCCAGTCATGCGGACATTGACACCAGAACGGCGCGCCGGTTGCAGGCAGAAGTTGCACCAGAATTTGATGCCTTGTTAAATGCTATCTGGCAGAAAAAGCCCGCCGTCCGGATGTTAAGAACGCATGATTCGGTTGCTGGTGATGGCAATTTGCGGGCTTTTGTTTCCGACAAGTTCAAAACTTTTGATAATGTCAATTTGCTTGAAGCCGCATTACCTCAGTTGATGGACAACCCCGCCGCGTTTCAGGTGGTAAACGCGGATGTTACCGACAAGCGTTTATATTTGCGTTTAAAATCTCTTGTTCAAACGGGTTCGGGTGCCGCGCTGAATGATTTAATGGCGAACGGTATCGGCTTGCAAAATTCCGAAGTCGGTGCCGGTTCGGTGTCTGTTTACCAAATCGCTTGGACCTTAGCTTGCCTTAATGGAATGCAAACCCAAAACAAAACACGGTCCTCTCATATCACTAGCGCACGGGATACCGACGACTGGGGCCTTCTATCTGATGCCGCAAAGGATGCCGATAACCGTGCTTTGGAATTGAAAATTCGCGATTTGGTAGGGGTCTATTCCAGCCGTGATGCATTCGACGCTGTTATTGAGCAAATGAAGCAGGCCGCCGCGGATACTATTGAGGGTGATTTTATTGATAAAACAGCCGTTGTTTCAGGTCTTGGTAAAGTTATGCAACTTACTAAAAAGGAAACGTCCAGCGTTCTTGATGGATTGCTTGATACAATCGGCCAAGCCGGATATGAGCAAGGCAACAGGCTTTCACGTGCTACCATGATAAACGCGGTTACAGCGGCCAGCCATAAAGCGGACCTAGACGACGTCGATTTGTGGCAACAGCGGGGCGGGCAACTCTTAAACATGAAGCCCGCCGACTGGCAACGGGTGGCCGCCATGGCCGCATAACACCGGCCCGCTTATCTTTCCCCACTGGCCCGCCCTAAACCGGCGGGCCTTTTTTGTTTACATATGCGATAAAATAAGATAATAAGAATTATTGGAAATTTTAACGGGGTTTTTTATTATGCTTAAAACAGTCAAGTTATCACAAGCGAACAAGACGGCGGGAATTGCTGTAACATATCGTGCGGGCGCGGCGAACAAGTATGATACCTGCCCCGCCTCTTGTGAATTGAACGCGAGCGGGCGCGGTTGCGCCCCGTCGGATATCGACGCCGAATATTTAGACGCGGTTTTAGATAGCAAGCCAAGAGGCGGGCACGGCTTCACATACTCACATTTTAGCCCGCTATTTTGGGCCCATAAATTAAGCCCTGTTAAAACCGTTGTAAATTTTAGCGCGGCAACTTTAAAAGCCGCGGCCGAATGGGTTCGGTCCGGTGTTCCCGCTGTGGCCGTCGTTCCCGTTGATTTTTGGAAAAAGAACGCCAATCACAAAAACGCGGTTATTGATGGTGTTCGGCTTGTCCGGTGTCCGGCGGAATACAACGCTGGAATAGGTTGCGTTAATTGCGGCGCTGACAAGGCCCCATTATGCGCACGTCTGGACCGTGATTTTATTGTAGGTTTTACCGCCCATGGCGCGGGCAAAAAAGCCGCCGGTGATTTAAACAAGGCGGGCGGATGTTATGCCGACGGCGGGAACGTTGCCATTCATTGGCGGGCAACCGCTGGACAAGAACAAGAACAAAGCGACGCCCAAACATTGCGGGCTTTTGTTAAAACATTGCCGCCTCGCTCTGTTTTGCGGCACCATGTGGCCGGTGATATCGGGAAAGAATAAACCCGCCCCGCATTGCCCCACTGGCCCGCCTTAACCGGCGGGCTTTTTTTATAGGCTTTACATTATATAAGAGAAAGCGCATATTATCGGGGACGGCCCCCGATGTGGTGGGCCGCATAACTACGGGAAAGATAATATTATGACAAATGAAGCTTTACAAAACACTGTATCAGATGCCGACCTTATCATTGAGCTAGCGGCTCAAAATGAGGATTTAAAAAGCCGTCTTGAGCACGCGCAACACGTTGCGGGGTTACAATCCGACCAGCTGGACCAGTTCGGGGATGCTATAATGGGCCTTATCGGTGACAAGGTAGAAGCATTGGCGGAAAGCGTTGCCTGCAAATACTCCGAACAAGCGCTAGAAGATTTTGAGATTGGAAATTATGAATATGAAATTGGCGAGATGATAGACGACCGGTTGCCGGAAGGCTTGGATGATGAAAGCCGTTCAGACGATTTGAAAGCCGCCATTAAAGAAGTTCTAGCCGGTGCAACCGTCAGTCTGGATTTAGAATAATTTAAGGCCCTACAACCGCAACAACAGCCCGCGCCGGTACATCACCAGCGCGGGTTTTTTCATGCCCGCTCACCGGCCGCCGTTGCCGGTTTAAAAGAGTTAATCATGCCGCGCCCTGCCCCGCGGACCGTGCCCCAAACTCACCGGCCCGTGATGCGCGGGCCGTGAACCGTAAACCACAATATCTTGTGTGGCTGCAAATCGTTTTAAACACATCATCTTGATTTGAGGACCGGCAACCGGCAACTGGCAACTGGCAACTGGCAACGGGCACCGGCAACCGGCAACCGGCACCAGATGCGCGGGCAACCGGCAACCGGACCTTTCACCATGGCGCATGAACTATGAATGCCGGGCTAACGTATCCGGAAAAATGCCGGGTCCCTTCCCATATCGGGTCAAAAACCTAGGAAAATTCAGCAAAAATCGGCAAAAACGCGCCGCGGCCCGCGCCGTGCCTAGCGGGAGCATGGGCCATGTTTCTCTCAAATATTCATGTGAAAAACGGTATAGAATGTTTCACGTGAAACACTGCCTATTTATTAGGCAGATATGAGGTCTTGTTAACTGTCTAATAAATGTGCATATTTGTGCATATATTTTGTGCAATTTAGGGTCCCCCGATGGATGGTCAGACAGACAAAGAACTAAAGCTTCAACTTCGCCTCGCGCAGTTAGAAAAGAATGAAGCTTGTAAAGATGAGTTTTTAATTTTTGTAAAAAATATGTGGCCTGAGTTTATCGCAGGAAGGCATCATAAAATTATTGCGGACAAGTTACAGCGGGTCGCGAGCGGCGAGCTAAAGCGTTTGATTATCAATATGGCTCCGCGGCACACGAAGTCTGAGTTTGCTTCTTTCTTGTTTCCTGCGTGGATGATGGGTAAGAATCCAAAGATGAAGATTATTCAGGCAACGCACACTACCGAGCTTGCTGTAAACTTTGGACGAAAGACAAAGAACTTAATTGATAGCGATGACTACAAAGACATATTCCCGGAAGTTCGTTTGGCTGCTGACAGTAAAGCGTCGGGACGGTGGGACACCGCGTCTGGTGGAATGTACTATGCCGTTGGCGTTGGATCGAACTTGGCGGGTCGTGGTGGTGATTTAATTATTATTGATGACCCGCACTCGGAGCAGACCGCGATGTCCGCGAACGGCTTTGATGATGCGTGGGATTGGTACACTGGGGGCCCCCGGCAGAGACTTCAGCCGGGTGGTTCGATTGTTTTGGTTCAGACGAGGTGGTCTGAGAAGGATATGACGGGCCAGCTTTTGAAGGCCATGTCTAAAGATCCATTAGCGGATCAGTGGGAGGTTGTGGAGCTTCCTGCTATTTTTGAGGATGACACGCCGTGTTGGCCTGAGTTTTGGTCAATGGAGGATTTAACCGCGGTCAAAGCCTCTATCCCTCCCAGCAAATGGAACGCTCAGTATCAGCAGAATCCGACGGGCGAAGAGAACGCCATCATTCGCCGTGAGTGGTGGAACAAGTGGGAGCAGGAAAAAATCCCTAATCTTGAATTTGTAATTCAGAGTTACGATACGGCGTTTAGTAGGAAGGAGACCGCTGACTATTCTGCGATTACAACGTGGGGTGTTTTTCGTCCAGAGGAGATTGGGGGTCCCCCGGCTTTAATTCTTTTGGACAGTCAGAAGGGTCGGTGGGACTTTCCGGAGTTGAAGGAAAAGGCGTTAGAGCAGTACACTTACTGGGACCCCGACACTGTAATCGTAGAAGCCAAAGCGTCAGGGACCCCTTTGACTCACGAACTACGGAACATGGGCATACCTGTTGTTAACTTTACGCCGAGTAAAGGTAATGATAAGGTAACGAGGGTTCATTCGGTATCGCCACTTTTTGAGGCTGGAATGGTTTGGGCCCCAGACACTACGTTTGCGGACGAGTTAATCGAAGAGGTAGCGGCGTTCCCTAATGGGGAGTATGACGACTTGGTTGATAGCATGACACAGGCTTTGATGCGATATCGGCAAGGCAACTTCGTACAGCTACCAACAGATGACTGGGACGAAGAAGAAAGTTATGGTAAGATACACGCCTATTACTAACAGAAAGCGGGCACATGGCTGATTCAGCGGTAAATCTTGGAATGGGTGGTTCTTCTCGCGAAGGTTTGGGAGAATTTCTAGATTATTTGCGGACTAACAGACCTGTGTACAAGGAGGGCGACGAGCGCCCGTACAAGTATTACAGCGACGACTTAATGGTTCCCGAGCAAAAAAGTAGCACGTTCGCCCAAAGGTATGAGTACACCGCGGACCGCGCATCTCCGTATGCGGGCATGGCTAACTCTCTGTATGATATAGAAGCCGAGGACATGCTGCCGCTTCTTGAGGATGGCAGCGTAACATCCAATTCTATTTATGGTAAAAGCGGAAATAACGTACCGTCTTACGTAGAAATATCTCCGGACGGTTCGTTCACGGAAACGCCAATAGGTTTTGCCGACGGCGGAGGAGTGGACCCTCTAGCGGGGGTTAGCAACGATGACAAGCGCCGCATCTTGCGGATTGGCAACAACAACGTAGCCGACCTTGTTGATAATGATTATAAAATTTATACAATTCTGACAGACCGTCAGAAAAAAGGTCTCAGAAACTTTGCTGAGTTTGAGGACGGCGGTGAGGTTCCAATAGAAGAGGCGGGTATTATGTCCGCGCTCCTCGACCCACGGATTGATTTACCGGACAGGGATTATCAGGACATGGTCCGCGCTTCGGGAAGAGAAGGCAGCGAGGGTTCTTCGATTTATTATTCAGAAGGGTCCCCGACGTTTGAGCAAGTGTTGGAAACAAAATACGGGTATCCGGACGACGTTGACCGCGGAGAGTTTTACAACACCTCTGAGGCTATGCGGGCAGAACGCCCTCGGCACGACATGCCTACCTATCAAGAGTTAGAGGACGCTAGGGCTCACGCACTAATGTCCGCGGAACTTGCACAAGACCTTGGCCCGAATACTGCTGAAAAAGTAGGTGGTTTGGGGGAGATGTTTGACCGTTACATGCCCGTTCTTGGCACAGCTACGGATGCGGATGTTGTTATGGATAAGCGAAATAACGCTTTTGGCGCTAATTTGTTACGCAAGGCTGGGGTTCAGGCTAGTCCGCAAGAAATCACAAAGATGGTAGACCAAGCGGTGTTTGACCAGCTAGACGTAGTTCTTGGTAGGGCCCCCGGAGAGCGGAGATTTAAGTCTCCTGAAAAAGGTATAGATATCTTTTTTCCTCGGGATAAGCAGGGCTTCTTTGATATCAACAGGTACGATTGATGTTTCGCGTTCCGCGGACCACGGCCCCAATAGCTAGGAATATGAACCGGCCTATGGTAAGTTAGGCCAAAGGAGATAACGCATGGCACGTAAACCTATTGCAGGCATGGTGGACAATGTTCCGTCCCAGTTGGATATGGAGGACCTTGCTGCTGAAGTGGAATTAGAGCTTCCGGGCAGCATGGAGGACAACGTCGTATCCTTTGAGGGTATGGCTGAAGGCATGGACATTGAGATTACGCCGGATGAAGATGGCGGTATGACTGTGGACTTCGATCCGCAGGACCAGCGCGGTGAGAGCGATGATTTCTACGCCAACCTAGCTGAAGAGATGCCTGACCGTGAGTTGTCTCGGATTGCGGGTGAGTTGATGTCTGAGTTTGACAGCAACAAAGCAGGACGACAGGAGTGGGAAGATGCTTATGCTAACGGTTTGGAGTTGTTGGGGTTCTCTTACGAGGAGCGTTCGCAGCCGTTCCGAGGAGCTTCCGGAGTTACCCATCCCTTGCTCGCAGAGGCTGCTACACAATTCCAAGCGCAAGCGTTTAACGAGTTGTTGCCAGCGTCTGGCCCGGTGCGAACTGCTGTCATGGGAGCCGAAACAAGAGAAAAAGAGCAGCAGGCAATACGTGTAAAGCAGTTTATGAATTATTACATCACCAACGTGATGGAAGAATATACGCCTGACTTAGACCAGATGTTGTTTTATTTACCACTGGCTGGTTCTACCTTTAAGAAGATTTATTATGACGAGGCTCGCGGTCGTGCTGTAAGTAAGTTTATTCCGGCAGAAAACCTTGTTGTGCCGTATGAAACCTCTGATTTAGCTACTTGTCCAAATATATCCCAAGTTGTTCGCATGTCCCTGAACGACTTGCGTAAGCATCAGGTATCTGGGTTCTATTTGGATATTCCCGTACTGCCTTCTCAGGGCGATACAAATTCCGTGGACGACGAAATCAATCGCATTGACGGTATGTCACCTTCTCAGATTGATTATGACTGCACTCTTTTGGAGTGTCATGTTGATTTGGATTTAGAGGGGTATGAGGAAGAAGATGAAGACGGTGAGTTTACGGGTATTAAGATACCATATGTAGTCACCATTAGTCAGGATAACGGACAGATATTGTCGATACGTCGCAATTACCTTGAGGATGACGAAAAGAAGCAGAAGATTAATTATTTTGTGCATTATAAGTTTCTTCCGGGGTTTGGTTTTTATGGATTGGGCCTTATTCACACCATTGGCGGGTTGTCACGCACCGCCACGGCGGCACTGCGACAGTTGATTGACGCTGGTACGTTGTCCAACCTCCCTGCGGGTTTCAAAGCCCGCGGACTACGGATCAGGGACGATGATGAACCGTTGCAGCCCGGAGAGTTCCGCGATGTGGATGCTCCCGGAGGGGCTATTCGTGACAGCCTGATGCCGTTGCCATTCAAGGGCCCCGACCAGACTCTGTTTAATTTGCTAGGGTTTGTTGTAGATGCGGGTCGCAGGTTTGCTCAAATCACCGACATGAAGGTTGGTGACGGTAATGAGAATGCTGCGGTAGGCACTACGGTTGCTTTGCTGGAGCAGGGCGCACGAGTAATGAGTGCTGTTCACAAGCGGCTTCACTATGCCATGCGTTTAGAGTTTAAGATGCTAGCTCGTGTGATGTCGGAAAGTTTGCCACAGGAGTATCCGTACACGGTTGAAGGTGCGGAATCCAAAGTTATGGCTAGCGATTTTGATGGCCGGATTGATGTAGTTCCTGTATCGGACCCTAACATGTTTAGTCAGTCGCAGCGGATTGCTCTGGCTCAGACTAAGCTACAGCTAGCGGGTGCGGCACCTGAGTTGCACAACATGCACGAAGTGTACAAGGACATGTACGAAGCGTTGGGTGTTAAGGATACCGACAGGATTATGAAGCGTATTCCAGATGAGGAGCCTACGCCTAAAGATCCGGCACAAGAGAACATCGACTCAATGGACATGGTGCCGATGCAAGCGTTTGAGGGTCAGGAGCATGAAGCACATATTATGGCGCATATGGTGTTTGGCTCTACTCCAATGGTTGGCGGTATGCCTGCTATTGCTATGGCGCTTCAGAAGCATATAATGGAACATGTACGAATTATGGCTCGCGAAAAAGCAGCGGTGCAGTTTATTCAGTCTCGTCAAGCCGCAGGTGGCGAGGCGGCTACCGAAGAAGAGATGTTGCAGGTAGAGGGCTTGACGGCACAGTTTGTTGCCGAGGGTATGCAGATGGTCAAGCAGATGTCACAGCAGGTGTCTGGTCAGGGCCCAGATCCGTTGGTACAACTCAAAGAAAAAGAGCTACAGATCAAGGCGCAAGCCGAGCAGGCGGACGCACAAGTGGACCAAGCCAAGTTGCAGCTTGATGCACAGAACCAAGAGACACGGGCGCAGCAATTCCAACAACGGATGGCTAGTCAGGAGTCAATGACTCAGGCTCGTATTCAGTCAGCTATGGAGCGGGAACTTCTCAAACAACAAGGTAAGTAAGGGTTTTTAGGGGGCAAAATGATTGCGGAGACACTGGCTGGCATAGCTCTTTTCAAGAGTGCTGTTGACGGCATTAAATCGGCTATTGGTACGGCTAATGATGTAGGAGACATTGCGAACTATATTGATGACTTGTTTGTGGGTGAGAAACAAGTACAGCAAGCTAGAAACAAAAAAGCTAGCGGAGGTCTGGGCGATCAGTTTGGCGTAGATACTGTAGCTCGTGAAATGATTGACGCTAGGATAGCAAAAGAAAAAATGTACGAAATCAGCCAAATGGTGGATTTGCGTTTTGGTCATGGCACATGGGCGGGTATTGTTACTGAACGGGCAAAAAGAATACAAGAAGCCAAGGAGGCGGCTAAAGTAGCTCAACGAGAGGCTTTGAAAAAGCATAAGGAAATTATGGATATGGCTAAGACTGTGGGTATATCTCTTATGGCTATTATATTTGTTGTTGTATGTGTTGTCGGTTCTGTGATGTTTGCGAGGTAATAATGTTTACTGCGGTTCTTATAATATGTGCTCCGTTACTTGGGGATGAGTGCGTTAAGGTAGTTGACGCCAAAGGTCCTTATGACAGGCAGGCGGAGTGTATTGAGCGTGTACTTCAGATGTTTCAAGACACGCAGCTTTTGTTCCCCGCGCCATACAAGTCTGTGTCGTATAAATGTGAGAGCAAATACAAGAGAGCGTAATGAGTGCTGAACAGTTAATTGAATGGAAGATTATCCCACGCCTTATGATGCTGGTAATGACGCTGATGTATATCCGGGTTATTGAGTGGGGCATTTCATTAGAGGATTTATCCACACAGCAAAGTGCTATGATTAGCGTTGTATCTGGGGCAATGACAGGCGCGTTTGCAGTTTGGTTAGGCAGTGAGAAATGAAACAAGCAGCTACAAAGCTAAATGAGGCAAGCGAGATAACCATTCCTTTACGGAACCTTATAAGCATGATTGCTTTTACAGCCGTATCAGTTTGGGTTTACTTCGGTTTGACAGAACGCATCAGTTTTTTAGAGCACAATCTTGAGCTTACTATGGAAGAGGTTGAAGAAAACGATAACTGGATAGATGATTTTGAGCCGCCTCAATCTGTGCAGAACACAGTTACTAGGGTTCATCAGCTTGAGATTGAGTTAGCTAAATTGAAACTGATGCTGGAGTTAAAACAATGATACAAGCATTAATAGGACCTATTGCAAACCTCGCCGGGACATGGCTGGAGGGCAAGGTTGAAACAAAGAAAGCCGAGACTGGTGCAAAGGTTGCTAAAGCCAAGGCTGAAGCTGTTATCATGGAAAAGAAGGCCACGGGTGAGATTGACTGGGATCTCAAGATGGCTGACGCTTCGGCCTCAAGCTGGAAAGACGAATGGCTTACAATTTTATTTTCAGTACCACTTATACTAGCCTTCTGCGGAGAGTGGGGTAGGCAGATTGTTACAGACGGGTTTGCGGCTTTGGATACTATGCCAGAGTATTATCGCTACACCTTGGGGATTATCGTGAGCGCAAGCTTTGGAACAAGGGCGGCCTCTAAGTTTTTTGGAAAGAAGTAAGCATGAACAAAGATAAATTACGCGAAGAAATCGCAGAAGATGAAGGATGCAAATACGAAATTTATTTGGATCATCTTGGCCTTTGTACAACGGGCGTGGGTCATTTAATAACTGAAACCGACGAAGAATACGGAAAACCAGTCGGTACAGTAGTCGAGCAAGAACGGGTAAGAAACTTGTTTGCCTTGGATATGGCTGTGACCGTGGACGAGTGTAAAGTTTTGTATAAAGACTTCGACGACCTACCCGAGGAATGCCAGCATATCATCTGCAACATGATGTTTAATATGGGCCGTCCAAGGCTGTCCAAGTTTAAGGGTATGAAGGCTGGCGTAGACGCTAGGGACTTTAATTCCGCCGCAGACGAGATGGTTGACTCGCGTTGGTACACTCAAGTCCCTAACCGCGCAAGGCGCTTGGTAGACCGGATGAGGGCTCTTGCAGAATCTGAATAGTGTGTTATAAGAACACATAGGATTTAATGCGGAGTTATCAGATTGGATGAAGTACATTTTGCGGAAGCTGTTTTTCGCATAATAAAAGAACGGCGGCAAGGCGTTCAAGACTTAGTTATTTATGACAACGTCAAGAACATAGAGCAGTATCGTGAGCTCATGGGTAATTTAAAAGCCCTAGATCACGTGGAACAGGAACTCAAGGGCCTGCTAGATAAACAGGAGCGAAGTAATGACTAAAGCGCAAAGCGTTGATTTAGACGCAATATCCGAGGGAGTCGCTAACCTCGCAGAAGCATACAAGGAACCTACAGATAAGGTTCTAGACCCCGAAGCTATCGGGGGATCTCTCTTAGAAAAGTTACCCACTCCAACAGGGTGGCGTATTCTTGTTCTTCCATACCGTGGGAAAGGTAAAACCGACGGGGGTGTTTACCTGCCAAATGCGGTTGTCGAAGAACAGACGGTTTCTACACAAGTCGGATATGTCTTGAAAGTAGGTCCACTGGCTTATAAGGATTCTGAAAAGTTTCCTACGGGCGTTTGGTGCGAGCAGGGTGACTGGGTGATGTTTGCTCGGTACTCTGGTTCAAGATTTAAAATTGACGGTGGTGAGGTTAGAATACTCAATGATGATGAGGTTTTAGCTAAAATTAAGGAACCCGAAGATATTTTACACTTCTAGGAGAAGAAAATGGCCGAGGCTGAAAAACAACAAATTGAATTAGATTTAGATAACGCCGAAGAAACTGAAGTTGAGATTGACGGAGTAGAAAATCCGGAAGTCGAAGCGTCAGAAGCGTCAGAAGACAACTTCGACAAAGCTAAAAATAAAACGCAAAGGCGCATTGATCAACTAACAAAGAAGATGAATGAGTCTAAACGTCGTGAAGACGAAGCTATTCGTTATGCTCAAAACGTTCAAGCGGAAGCCAAGCAGCTTAAAGAACGTATGGAGACGCTGGATACTAGCTATGTAAACGAGTACACCAACCGTGTTGAAACTCAAATGGGCACTGCGGAAGTTGATCTTGCTCGTGCTATGGAGATAGGGGACACTAACGGTGTCGTTGAGGCCCAGCGTAAAATGACCGCGCTAGCCATTGAAAACGACCGTGCTCAACAAGCTAAAATGCAGCAGCAAAGGTACGCTCAACAGGTTCAAGCGCAGGAGCAGACTCAAGTCCAACAGCCTATGCCTCAACAGCAGCCGCAGCCTCGTCGTCCGGACCCCAAGGCGGAACAATGGGCTCAACGTAATAGCTGGTTTGGAGACGACGAAGCTATGACGTATGCTGCTTTTGGTGTGCATAAAAAGTTAGTTGAAAACGAAGGGTTTGACCCGCAGACAGAAGACTACTATACTGAACTGGATAAGCGAATGCAGGACGAGTTTCCGCATAAGCTGAAAAACGGTGGAAGTAAACGGCCCGCTCAGACGGTTGCTTCTGTTTCCCGTTCAACATCTGGGCGCAGCAGTGGGAAAAAGGTTAGACTCACCCCTAGCCAAGTTGCGATAGCAAAGAAATTGGGTGTGCCTCTAGAAGAGTACGCGAAATACGTGAAGGAGTAAGTTAAATGTCTGAAGAACAAAATGAAATGTTTCAAGGTACTGTAAAACGTGCTGCTCGCGCAAATAATACTAGGGAAAAGACGGCGCAGCGTAAGCCGTGGGCTCCCCCGTCTATGTTGGACGCACCACCTGCACCGGATGGTTTTAAGCATCGTTGGATCAGGGCTGAAACCCGTGGTTTTGATGATACTAAAAACATCAGCGCGAAAATGCGCGAAGGTTATGAACTTGTTCGCAAGGACGAGTACCCAGACTTTGAGGCCCCGGTACTTGACTCAGGTAAATATGAAGGTGTGTTTGGAGTAGGTGGACTTATTCTTGCCCGCATACCAGATGAGACTATTGCAGAACGGACAGCTTACTTTAATCAAAGAAGCAACGACCAGATGCAGGCTGTGGATTCTGATATGATGCGTGAGAATGCTCATTCAACTATGACGATTTCTAAAGCAGATCGTCAATCTCGTGTAACTTTTGGTGGCCCTCGACGGTAGAGGCTACCATTTTCAAATAGGAGTGCCTCATGGCAAATTTACTCACAGGTGGGTATGGTCTACGTCCTATTGGTAAAGTGGGCGGCAATGTCAATAACAACGCTACAACGATGTATGAGATTGCCAATAACTACACAACTGCTATCTACAATGGGGGCATTGTTGTGCCCGCTTCTACAGGAACAATCATCATTACCGATTCGGCGATTGCTCCTCTAGGCGTTTTAGGTGGTGTTGAGTACGTTGACTCAGTTACCGGTAAAAACACTCACCTTAACTACTGGCCCGGATCAAATGCAGTAAGCGTGGATACAAATCATCCTGTTAAAGCTTACGTCTACGATGATCCAATGCAACTGTTTGCTGTTGCGGCTGATGGAACAAACACCGACCGGGCAACCGCGTTGGCAGACGTTTTCATCAACTGTGATATGGCAAGTGTTAACAACGGCAGCACAAACACTGGTAAATCAAGTGATATGCTTGATATCAGCACCGCAGCCACTACTAACACTTTGGATGTTCGTATCGTCGGCCTCTATGAGGACGAGGGTAACACGGACTACTCCGCGGCCGGGCATCAGTACATTGTTCGTTTGAACGGTCATTTCAACACAGGTACGACCATTGCGGTTGGCACCTTTGCAACAACCGGCATATAGGAAGGGGCTAAAAAATGGCTATTTCAAGAGCACAGCTAGCTAAAGAGCTAGAACCCGGACTAAACGCCTTGTTTGGAATGGAATACGACCGTTACGAGAACGAGCATTCTGAGATCTTCGCTGAAGAGTCTTCAGATCGTTCCTTTGAAGAGGAAGTGATGTTGGGTGGTTTCTCAACAGCGCCAACTAAGGAAGAAGGCTCTGCCATCTCCTTTGATGATGCTCAAGAGACATACACTGCACGATACACACATGAGACAATCGCTTTGGCCTTCTCAATCACTGAGGAAGCCATTGAAGATAATCTTTATGATCGTCTTGCATCACGCTACACCAAGGCTTTGGCCCGCTCTATGGCTCAGACAAAGCAGATTAAAGCAGCATCTATTCTGAACAATGCGTTCAGCACAGGTTCTTCTGCAATCGGCGATGGTGCAGCACTTTGTTCTTCATCACACCCATCCTTGACAGGAAACCAACGTAACCTTCTTTCAACAGCTTCTGATTTGAACGAAACTTCACTTGAGCAGATGTTGATTGATATTGCTGGTTTGACTGATGAGCGTGGTCTGAAGATTGCAGTTCGTGGAATGAAGCTTATCATTCCTAAAGAATTGCAGTTTATTGCAGAGCGTGTGATTAACTCAAACTTGCGTTCAGCAACGGCTGATAACGATGCAAATGCTATCAAGAACATGGGTATGCTTCCTGAAGGGGCAGTAGTTAACCATTTCTTGACAGATACAGATGCGTTCTTCATCAAGACCGATGCACCTAACGGTTTCAAATACTTTAACCGTTCTCCAATCAAGACTGCTATGGAAGGTGACTTTGACACCGGAAACATGCGGTTTAAGGCTCGTGAGCGTTATAGCTTCGGCGTTTCTGATTGGCGTTCAGTGTTTGGAACACCGGGCGCAGCCTAACATCTCTCCTCCCGTAGAGATTAGAAAGAGCGGCTTCACAGCCGCTCTTTTTTGTTGTATAGTTTTTCTAATCCCTGACAGTCGCATTGGGCGGCTGACACTAGCCACGACAGGAGAATGACATGGCTACAACAACTTTTACCGGTGCAGTTCGCTCACAAGGTGGTTTTACCTCTATCAGCAAAAACTCTTCTACCGGCGCTCTCACTACTCTTTCAAGCATCAGTTCAACTGGTGTATCTTCTTTTGATGCAAACACAATGGCTGTAGAAGCTGGTACTGGTATTACAACTGGTAGCGGCACTATTTATCGTACTTCTGTACAGCGTGTAGGCGGCATCATTACAACTCGTATTCTTATTGACCTAACTGGTCTGCGTTCAACAGGATCTGGTGACATCATTGGTGTTAACGGTACAGCACTTGTTTGTCACATTGGTCAGATTACTGCTGCTAAAAACGGCACTGTCTTGACAGGCAGCATGGAATGCTTTGAGGCACCTGCTGGCGGTGATCCAGACATTAACATTCACTCTGCAACAGAGGGTACGGGTGTTGAGGACGGAGCAATCGGTGACTTGACAGAGACACTTCTTGTTAACGCTGGTGACGCAACCCTTGGAAGTAAGGTTTACTTTTCTGCGGTTCCTGCTGCCGATCAGTTCTTGTATCTAACAACAGGCGCAGCTACAGATGCTGATTATAGTGCTGGCAAACTCTTTATCGAACTAATGGGTTACGAAGCTTAGTAATGAGAGGGGGTAAAACCCCTCTCCTTTTATAAAGGAGTTTAAAATGTCCAGTACAGTAGTGACTGCAAAACTCATTAGCGATGAGAACGCATCCGATCCAGATAGGCTTGTAACGGCGGCTAGACCAGATACTAGCGCGACTATGGCTCAGACCACTTTTGCTGGAGGTGGGGCTAGAAACGTGACTGTGACTACAACGGGCACAGGTGACAACGCTAAAACATGTACGATTACAGGCACAGACGTTTTTGGGGACGCTATGACGGAAGTCATCACCTCTACCGGTAGCGCAGAGGCTGTAGCAGGCACAAAACTGTTTTTAACAGTAAGTGCTGTAGAGTGCTCTGCAAAATATGCTGCGAACATTACGGTAGGGTCCGGGGACCTTTGTGCCGAAGCCGTACAGGGTACGAATAGAATACGCTTAAAAGGGTTTTCTATTGTCTCTGGAGGAACCGCAGGGGTTATTAATCTTATCAACGGAGCCCCCGAAGATGGCACTATTTTGTTCAAAGCTCGGACGGTTGGAACCGATAATACTACGGTAGATACCACTATTCCGGATCAGGGGGTGTTGTTTACCAACGGAATGGTTGTTCAATACACCATTGCTACCATTGACATGATGACGTTCTTTCATGGCTAAGAAGAAAGGCACCATGAAGGGTCATACCATAAGCGGTGGGCAGAAAAGACCCACTAAATCTGGTGCTGGAATGACGGCAAAAGGGGTTGCTAAGTATAGAAAAGACAACCCCGGAAGTAAGCTAAAAACGGCGGTTACCGGCAAAGTAAAGCCCGGTAGTGCCGCCGCAAAACGTCGTAAATCGTACTGTGCCCGTTCGGAGGGTCAGATGAAGAAGTTCCCTAAAGCGGCTAAAGATCCCAATAGCCGTTTGCGTCAAGCAAGGAAGCGTTGGAAATGTTAGGAGCACAGTTTATAACAGGTACTCTTTTTGTAGCTTTTGTGGGTGTTTGTGTCGCCGGTCTTACGTGGATATCTGCTACGTTAATAGAGGTTGATAAAAATATAGCCGTTATGGCTGTAAAAGCCGACGTTAATAGTCAGAAGATAGATGAATTGCATGTAATGCTTAAACCTATGTGGGAAGAGTTTACCGGCAGAACTTATGACCAAAATTTGGCATTTAACCGAAGGTGAGGTAAGCTATGGGTAGTGCAGTAAATCTAGGCGCAGGGCAGTGCCCGACTCGTAAGAGTAGCGTTGTTCGCATGAAAAAAGGCGGTAAAGTTAAAAGTGGGGGTAAGATATGCCCTAGCGGTAAAGCGTGGGCAAAAAGAACTTTTGACACCTACCCTTCCGCTTATGCTAATATGGCTGCTTCAAAGTATTGTAAAGACCCTAACTATGCTAAAAAATCAAAAGGTAAATAACTATGCTTAAACAAAATAAAGCAAAAGTTAAAAAAGTTATTAGAGGTCTTAATAAGGCTTCTAAGACACATGCTGGTCAAGCTAGAACCCTTCAAGGAATCCTAAAGGGAAAAAAGAAAAAGGGTAAGTAATGGGTCAGCTTAAAGAATGGGTGAAACAGGACTGGGTTAGGATTGGATCAGATGGCTCTATCAAAGGTAAATGTGGTACTTCAAAAGATAAGAGTAACCCTGATCGTTGCTTGCCTAGAGCTAAAGCTAACAGTCTATCGAAGAGCGAACGAGCTACAACGGCTCGTAAAAAGAAACGTGCAGGTGCTAAAGGCAAAACTACTGTTGCTAATACCAAAGCGGCGAAAGTAACGGGTTTAAAGAACGGCGGGGCTGTTACCAAGCCCAAAAGACCCTTCAGGGGTAAATCAATTCCGGGAACAGCCGTAGCAAGAGGTTGCGGCGCTGTCATGGCAAACCGGAGAAAGAGAACCAAGGGTTCTGTAAGTCAAGCATAGGAGAATAAAATGGCTAGTGAATTTCCTTCCGTAAGTGAGTACTCCGCCGATCTTGTTGGCATGAAGAAAAAAGGTATGGCTAAAGGCGGTGCCGTCGGTATGAAGAAAAAAGGCTACGCTAAAGGCGGAAAAGTCCAGAAGA
>Ga0075468_10000223_pt1 | contig 21197 bp, 17 predicted proteins | sample DEB08_DNA_12_FD_77578 | JGI IMG/M metagenome (GOLD analysis project Ga0075468, IMG submission 77578) | Aqueous microbial communities from the Delaware River and Bay under freshwater to marine salinity gradient to study organic matter... | ecosystem: Environmental > Aquatic > Marine > Coastal ...
ATTATAAGCAAAATCAGCATGTTGTTTATTCAGATATATTTTATCTCTTCTACTTGGCTGAAAAAAATATCCACATCCACATTCACATTCTCTTGGAGGAATAGGCCTGGGTAAAGGGTTGTTTAATTGCGGATCATAAATTTTTCTGTTTTTTAATTTAATTTCTTCCATATTAATAAATTTTCATTACATTTGGTAAAGATAGTTTATTATTACACATATGTCAGAAAAAACACTAAATATAATTAACGAAGAAGAATTGAACTTTGTTCTTAACTCTAAATATAAAATAGATTACCCGGGCCTTAGTGATGCCATGAATACACCTCAGTTTACTATAAGTGATTTGGGTGTTAAGGCTAGAGACGCTTCTTATTGGTCTAAACAAGGTGTTTTACCTAAATTAATTGGTGGTCATACAACGAGAAGAAAATACACCTTGAAACAGGGTTTATGGATTAAGTTGATTCAGCAGTTAAGATCTTTCGATGTATCCTTGGCACAAATAAAAAAGATTAAAAATGAGTTATTGACTTCTGAGTTAAGTGTAAAAGAAATTATGGCTTCCGACCAAATGAAGCTGATAATTGAAAAGTTATTAGAGAATGAGGGTGAGTTAGAAAAGTATCAAGAGGCTTTAAAAAATCCTGATTTTATAGAAGATATTGAAAGTCAGCAATTCGATCTTTTTGAGATAATGGTCCTTTATACCATTGTTTTCAGGAGGGAGGTAAGTTATATGGTATATGAAGATGGACTATGTTTCCCTTATATCTATGACAAACATGAAATAATGAAAGAACAAATTCCGGGATTCGATCAATATATAAAAACCCCACATATATTACTTTCTTTATCAAGGTCATACAGTCAACTCATACAAGATTGGAGCGAGAAGAAGTGGTTTAATGAAGTTTCTATTGTTTCTAAAGACGAACAGAAAATTCTTGAGTTAATTCGAGATAACTCCATCAAGGAATTAAGGATTATGAAGAATAAAAATGAGGTTGACAGGGTAATAATAATTAAGGATAAGTCGATTAACGCAATTGAGGAATTTGCAAATCATATAGTAAGAAATGGCTATCAGACGATTACAATAAGTACACGACAAGGCAAGCCAGTGCACTTTAAAAACGAGGTGTCAATTAAATTAAAGGACCTACCGGAATAACCGGACTATTTAACTCCTGCTTTCATCACCGAAGAACGGACACAAAGCACATGAGAAATATATTTGAAAACAACAAAAAGAATTGAAAGTGATCTTAATGCATCAAAAAGAACACAAGAAAAAAGAAATACAGCAAAAGAAAAGTTACAAAAAATTGGTAATTCATCGGAATCAGCTGAATTAGTTTTAAAAGAACTCGAGAAATATTGTCAATTAATAATTCAATCTATTAAATCAAAAAATTATGGATAAACTACATGAATTTAGGAAGTTTAGCCCAGAGATTAAATCACTTGGAGGTAATAAGAACGCAATTATTTATACTCGGGTTTCAACGAAAGAACAAGCGGATACCAATACAAGTCTCGGGACTCAAAAAAAGTATTGTGAAAATTATGCGAAAGCTAATGGACTAAATGTAGTAGGCTATTTTGGTGGAACTCATGAATCGGCTAAAAGTGATGACAGAAGGGAATTCAAAAAAATGCTTAAGTATGTTAAGCAAAGCGGTTCTATAGGCTACATAATTGTTTATTCCTATGATCGATTTTCAAGGACAGGGTCAAGTGCATCACAAATCACTCATGACTTACTCAGTCAAGGTATCCAAGTTAAAGCAGTAACTCAGGAAGTTGATGCAACTTCGGCTTCAGGTAAGTTTCAACAGAATTTGTTTTATATGTTCAGTCAGTTTGATAACGAACTTAGAAGAGATAAGACAATCACAGCAATGAGCGACTTGCTAAGAAAAGGTTATTGGCTTTGGACTCCTCCTCTGGGATACACCAACAAGAAAAAATACCATAAAGCAGTTGAATGGAATATCGTGATCAATGAAAGCGGAAAACAACTCAAGAAAGCATTCAAATGGAAGTTAATGAATACCTATTCAAATGTTGAAATCGTTAGTAGATTAAATGCAATGGGTGTTAAGGTTAATGAAAAGCGTTTACATGAGATTTTTAAGAATCCATTTTATTGCGGAATTTTAGTTTCTAAAATGCTTCCAGGCGAAGTGATAGAGGGAAAACATAAGCCTCTTGTCTCTAAGAAGGATTTTTTAATGATTAATTCAGAAAGAACCTCACAGTTAAAGGAATATAAAACAGATAACGAAATGTTACCATTAAAGCATTTCGTTTATTGCGAGTCATGTCATAAACCTTTAACGGGGTATTTGGTTAAAAAAAAGGGATTGTATTATTACAAATGTAGAACGAAAGGGTGTTGTTGTAATAAGTCCGCTAAAAAACTCCATTTACAGTTTGAAAACAAATTAAGCGGTTATCAAATTGATTATAAATACATCGATGTAATGAAAGATGTAATGACTTATACTTATGATTCATTAACGAAAGAAAACAAAGAGAACGAATCAAGTGTAAAAAAACAAATCAGTGGATTGCAATCTAAGTTGGAAACAATGGAGGAACGTTTTGCTATTGGAGAGATAAACAAAGAAATCTACGAGAAGTTCAAAGTAAAATATCAAAGTGAAATAAATGAATTAGAGTCAAATTTATTCAATTCATCAATTTCGAGTTCGAACCTTGAAAAAGCTATTAAAAAAGCTTTGAGAGTAGCTTCTAATCTCAATGAATTATGGACTTCTGGAGATTTAACACAAAAGAAGAAATTACAAAATTTGGTGTTTCCCTCCGGAATAGGTTATGATAAGTTAAAAGGGGAAGTTCGAACCAAGAAAGTAAATTCAATATTTGCTTCAATCCCTTTAATATCAACAGATTTGGCTAAAATAAAAAGCGGAGAACCGATCAATATTGATCAATTCTCCGCTAGAGTGAGCCAGAAAGGATTCGAACCTTTGACCGCCTCCTTAGAAGGGAGGTGCTCTATCCAGCTGAGCTACTGGCCCGATTAAACAACTAATGCTCTATAGTTTTAGTTGTATCACTCATAAAAAACAATGAATTGCTTTTTATTGAGGTGCAAAGATAGTGGTTGGTTTTAATTTACCAAAGTTTTAAGAAATACTTTTTGTAAAATCTTCTAAAGTTGGGAAAGTTCTGTCTGTATCCCCATTTAATCCTGCATTTATATAAACCAATTTCATTCCTTTTTTTCTTCCAAATTCCATATCGCTTAATGAGTCACCTACCATAATAGATTTACTAAAATCTATCTCTGAAAACTGTGATTTAGCTTTGTCGGCCATGCCAGCATTGGGTTTTCTCATTTCACTGTTCTCAGAAACTAGCTGAGGAGCAAAATAAACTTCATCAATATTACCACCATTATTTTTAATGTTCTCAAGCATGTGAGAGTGAATGTTATTCAAATCAGCTTCAGAAATAATTCCTTTACCAACACATTGTTGATTGGTAACTACTACTACTCGTCCAAAAACAGAATTCAGTTTACTGAAATTGGATAATACACCTTCAATAAATTCAAAATTATCTAAACCAGTTACATAACCTCCTTTTATATGCGTGTTAATTACACCATCTCTATCAAGAAAAAGAGTCCATGATTTATCTAGGTTCCAATCGGAATAACGTTTAAAATCTTCTTGTGCTTGGTCGTAATCATCAGGGATTCCAATATCTAGAAAGTATCCTTCGCTTACGAATCCATTAAAATGTAAGTCCCTAAATTTTGATTCTAAAAACTCTCTTTCAAAAGAATATTTTTTTGGAAAAGAGTAGGAGATAAGCTTCGATTTATTCAGGATATAAACTCCTCCATTAATAATTCCAGATTCTTGAAATTGCTTTTCTTCAAAGCCAATAACTTGATTTGCTGGGTTTAATTGAACAACTCCATATCTTTCAAAATTCTCAAGAGGCTTAAGCGCCATTGAGAAATCAGCTTTATTTTCTTTATGACTTTTGTAAAAATCATTTAAATCAACCTGAAACATAGTATCTCCATTAAGGATTAATACCTCTTCGGTTTTAGTTTCTGCCAAAGCTTGTGAAATTGCTCCACCAGTTCCAAGTGGTTCTTTTTCGAAAGAGTAAACGATATCAATTCCTTTATAATTAACACCAAAAAAATCGGTAATTACATTAGATAAATAGCCAACAGCTAAATAAACCGTTTTAATCTCATATTTAGATAAATAGTTAAGTTGGTATTGTAAAAATGGAATTCCATTAATAGGAGCCATAGATTTAGGTAATTCGGTTACTTTACTTCGTAGTCTAGTTCCTAATCCGCCAGCTAATATGATTACTTCTTGAATCATTTTCCTTTAGTGAATAATGCTTCCTCTACTAACTCACAAATAATGTGACCTATTGTAATATGGCATTCTTGAATCCTTGGAGTATCAGTTGAAGGAATTGGAATAATAAAATCACATAAAGCTTTCATTTCGCCTCCAGTTTCTCCCGTCAATCCAACAGTTATCATTCCCTGTTTTTTTGCTTGAGCCAATGCTTTCACCACATTTCCTGAATTTCCAGAAGTAGAAATACCTACCAGTACATCTCCTGTTCTTCCTTTGGCTTTTATTATTCTTGCGTATACTTCTTGGTAAGAGTAATCGTTTCCAACTGCTGTTAAATAAGAAGTGTTTACGTGTAATGCTTCTGAGTTAAGAGGATCTCTATCAAAATAAAATCTTCCGGAAAATTCTGCTGCTAAATGTTGTGCATCTGCTGCTGAACCTCCATTTCCGCAGAAAAGAAGTTGTCCGTCCTTTTTAAAACAAGCAACTATTTCATCTGTTACTTCTTGAATTGTATTAATTATTGTTTCGTTTTCAAGCACTTTTTGCTTTACTGAAATCGACTCTTGTATAATGTTTTTAATCTTCATCTGTATGAAATTAAATTGGTTGTTTTATTTCTTAATTCACAAAAATAGTGAATTTATTTACGTTTAAATAGTAAAGTTACTTCTGTTGGAAAGAATTGTAAATTACTTTTTCTATTCTTGTTCTGATGTCGTTTCTAACTAGTTTCCAATTATTAGCATCTGGATAAACCCTGTTAGACAAGAAAATGTACACTAAATCATGTTCTGGATCTACCCAAGCTCTTGTTCCTGTAAACCCAGAGTGTCCATAACTTTTCATAGAAACAGCATCACATGTTGGTCCTCCTTTTAAATCTAAAGTAGGTTTATCAAATCCAATTCCTCTTCGGTTATCGGTTCCTCTAAATGGAGCAGAAGTAAAATATTGTATTGTACTATCTCCAATGTATTGAATGCCTCCATAAGTTCCTTCGTTAAGGAATAGCTGCATAATGGTCGCTAGTTCTGTTGCGTTAGAAAATAATCCTGCATGTCCTCCAATTCCTCCTAACATTGCTGCACCTTGGTCATGAACATATCCATGAATCACTTGATTTCTATAAACTGTATCCCATTCTGTAGGAGTTATTTGTGATTTATTAAATTTATTAAGCGGGTTGTATGTTGTGTACTGCAGTCCCATAGTTTTGTAATACATGCTGTCAGCAACAAAATCTAAACTTCTTTTTGTCTTCTTCTCAATAATTTCTTTCAAGAAATAGTAACCTAAGTCACTGTATTTGTAAGCTTTTTTTGATCTTAAATCTGTAGCTACAATTCTTTTGATAATTGCCTTGTTGTAATTTTTGAATATAAAAATATCCTTAGCTACTTGGGTAGTGTAAAAATCAGTTTTCTTTTTTGAATAAAATCTTGAATTTAACTCTCCTTCTTCATCTAGTGTAGCTGTGTAAAAAGGAATCCAAGGTTTAAACTTTGCTTGGTGAGTAAGCATTTCCTTAATCATAACACTTTGATAAGGAGTACCTTTTACATACTCTGGCAGGTAATCTCCAAGTGTTTTGTTTAAGTCTATCTCATTGTTATCTACCATTTGCATTACTATTGCTGTTGTTACAGCTACTTTAGTAATTGATGCTAAATCGTACATAGTATTACTATTTACAGTTCGTTTTTTAGCATAAGTATAGTGACCAAAATTTTGATTGTAAATGACCTTTCCATTTTTTGCTACCAAAACCTGACAGCCAGGGAAAGCTTCATCTTTTATTGCTTCACGAGCAATCCAACCAATTCCGTTTAATTTACTTGATGCGATTCCTACTTCTTCAGGAATAGAATATTTAAGTCTGGTTGGTTGAGTTTGTATTCCTGTTCCTACTTTAAAATATGGAGAACCAGTAACAGGTAATTTTCCTTTTGCTCCAATTCCTCCAAAAATCAGTTGACCAACAAGGTCATCTGTGTATTTATTTTCTTCGTAAGAAACAATAATGGCTTCAATGTTTTTTGCGCTATCAAGCTTTGCAAGTGCATAAGCATTAGTAGGATAGTTTAATATTACTTGGTGCTTTTTAGCAATGGATTGAACTATTTTAATGTCATTTTTATATATTCCATAAGTTCCATTCATCTTAGTTCCATGGATACTCACAATTACTTTATTGTACTTTTTTAATTTATCTAATAATGAATTTAGTTTTTCTTGAGATGCCTTTTTAGATATCACAAAGTGATTCACATTTGTGTATCTACTTAACCCTTGTTGAAATTTATTATTACTCTTTCCACCAATTACTAAAGAAGCAATTTTAGTTGTATCCAACCTCATCAAAGGAAGTAAGTTATTTTCATTCTTAACTATAGTAAGTGCATTCTCAAATAATAATCTATTAGTTAAATCCGAAGAAGTTGGATTTAGATCTTTAGATAAATTTTTAGTAGAAATTTTAGCTTGGCTAATGTTCATCCACTCTTTAGCATAAAGAATTTTCTTTACACTTTTCCACACTCTTTCTTTTGTTATCTCTCCAGTTGCTATTGCTTTTTTAATTTCGGCAATTGCTGTAGGAACATCTTCAGAAAATAATAATACATCATTTCCAGCAATAAGTGCTTTTACATCTACAACACCAGGTTTGTAAAATGAACTCACACCTTTCATGTTTAATGCATCAGTAAAAATCAATCCTTCAAATCCCATCTCATCTTGAAGTAAATCTGTAACTACTCTTTTAGATAAAGTTGTAGCTCTGTTAGGTGTACTATCCAGTGATGGAATAAATAAATGAGCAACCATCATACTTCCAATACCTTCTTTTATTAATTTTTTGAAAGGATAAAATTCAATAGAATCTAATCGAGCATAATTGTGAGTAATAATTGGTAATGCTTTGTGCGAATCTTTATCTGTATCGCCATGACCTGGGAAATGTTTAGCACAAGCTAACACACCATAGTCTTGCATTCCATTCATGTAAGCAATTCCTTTTCTTGTAACGTTTTCACGTTCTTCACCAAAAGATCTGTAGTTTATTACAGGATTCTTACGGTTATTATTTACATCAATTACTGGAGCAAAATTTACATGAATTCCCATTCGCTTGCAATGAAGAGCCATTTCTTTCCCCATATCATAAATAAGAGAATCGTACTGAATTGCTCCCAAAGTCATTTGTTTAGGGAACTTAAAAGTATTTTGTAACCTCATTGGTAATCCCCATTCTCCATCAATAGCAATCATTAATGGTGTTTTGGCTTTAGATTGATATCTATTTGTAAGAGCTATTTCCTTTTCAGGTTTCCCTTGCATAAATATTAATCCTCCCAAGTTATACTTGCTAATGAGGTTCGAAATCGAATTTTCGTGAGCTGCATCTTTATTAGAATAAGCAGCAACCATAAAGAGTTGAGCAATTCTTTGATCCTCGGTAAGTGTATCGAAAACAGAATCTGCCCAAGTGTGTGAATTTGTTAAAAATTCTGGTTCAGTTTTCTGGTTCTCAATTTTATTTGCAGGTACAGATTCGCTTGTAGAATTTGTATTGAGCAAAAAGCTTGATATAGCTGCTACGGATATATAGAATAGTGATTTCATAAGTGTATGTCAAAATTAAAAATCCTCAATAAACCTCCAGCAGTTTACTATAATATTTATGAGCATATTAATTAACATTTTATCTAGTAACAAAATTGTGCCAAGATTGTATTTATTAATTTTTTATTTGAAAGAAGCCAATCGATCAGAATCTATTTTCAGTAAAATAAAGATCATAATACTAAACGAAAGTAGAGATGAGCCCCCGTAACTAAAGAAAGGTAGAGGTATTCCGATAATTGGAGCTAGTCCTAGTACCATTCCTATATTTATTGTAAAATGAATAAAAAATATGCTAGCAATAGAGTAGGAAAAGATTCGACCAAATGCTGACCTCTGTCTTTCGGCCATTGATATTATTTTTATTATCAATATCATATACAAACTAAAGAGTACAAAACTTCCCAAAAAACCCCATTCTTCCGCTACTGTACAAAATATAAAATCGGTACTTTGTTCTGGTACTTGGTTGTATGTATCGTTTGCTAATGTGGCATTTTTGTATCCTTTACCCAAAAACTCTCCAGAACCAATAGCAGATAATGCTTGATGAGAGTTGTAACCAACACCTCTTGGATCCTCTTTTAATCCAAGAATTATTTCAACACGAACTCTTTGATAATGATTTTCAGGGATTTTTTCTAGCCCAATTTTCATCAAAGGGATTAATACAAGTCCTATTAAAGTTACAGCTACAATTCTTAAATGCTTGGCTCTTCGGTATCTTTTGTATGTTGTTACGTTTACACTTAATGCTACTAAAAATGCGATAACAATTACTATAAAACCAAATACATAATGCGAATGAATTTCAAGCCCAAAAAAGATGTTTGTACTGTCTTTTAGTGCCAAAGAAACTACTGATACAGCAAGGAGTAAAATTCCAAATAACAGGATGTTTCCAATCATTCCTTCGCGATATAATACAAGTATAAACCCCAAAAAGACTAGTACGGTTCCTAAGTCGGGTTGTTGAAGAATTAAAAATATTGGAACTAATAATATGAGTCCAGCCCAAATTTTAGATTCAATTTTATGTAGTCCCAGATTAACATTAGAGAGGTATTTAGCTATAAATAAACTTACCGATATCTTAGCAAACTCTGCTGGCTGTATTCCAAAGCCACCAATTCCAAACCAAGCTCTGGCTCCACCTCTAACAGTACCAAATAACAATACTAAAATCAATAATAGTATGGTAAAGCCATAAAAGACTTCTATGTATTTACGGATAAACTCAATTTCCAATAAAAGGATTATAACACCAATCGCTAAGCTTATTCCAAACCACATGATTTGTTTTCCGTAAGACTTATTTAAAGAAAATATAGAAGGATAATCTTCACTAAATGAAGTTGAATATATTGTGCTTATACCAAGTAATACCAATACTACATAAATTGCAAATAACTGCAGGTCAATATTTTTTAACCAATTTGTCATTTACTTTTTGGTATTAAATTGGCGTCCAATATTCGTTTTTCTTTCCAAGAATTTTGGATGGTATCAGTCAAGTATTTTTCGGTCATTAAACTTGCAACTGGTGCAGCCCAAGTCCCACCATATCCAGCATTCTCTATATAAACGGCAATAGCAATTTTTGGTTCAACTCTTGGTGCAAATGAAATAAATACTGAATGATCTCTTCCTCTGGAGTTTTCTACCGTACCTGTTTTTCCGCAAATTTCTATTCCCTCAATTCTGGCTCCAGATGCAGTTCCTCCAGCACCTTCCACAACTTGTTGCATAGCTAAAGTGATAAACTCAAATTTATCGCTATTCACTTTTGTATAGTTTCTTTTGGTGTATTTGTCATCTATTGGGCCGTCTCCAATTTTTTTGATCATATGAGGGTAATAGTAGTAACCTCTGTTTGCAATAATACAAGCTAAGTTTGCTATTTGATAAGGAGTTACAAGCATTTCACCTTGTCCAATTGCGAGGGCATTATAGGTTCTGTAATTCCATTTCATGGTTTTCTTATAAATCTTATCATAAGTATCAGGGAGCGGAATATTTCCTTTTGAATAGGAAGGGAAATCCAACTCTAAATCAACACCTAAACCAAAAGAAGTAACATACTCGTTCCATATTTTAAGTCCTTTTCTTGACTTCACAAAAACATCTTCTCCTTCCTGAATAGTGCTAATTCGTTTTAAAGTTTCATAAAAATAGGGGTTGCATGAGAATTTTATTGCATCAGCTAATCCTCCAACAACAGGATGATTATGACATCCAACCAAATTTTTGTCGCAATATATTTTAGTATCATAATTGATGGCTCCTAGCTCCCAAGCGGTTAATCCTTGAACCATTTTAAAAACTGAACCAGGTGATGTTCTAGAAGAAAACCCTCTATTGAACAAAGGTCTAAGAGAATCATTTCTGAAAAGTCTTCTCCAGTTTCTACTCATAGTGTCACCAGATAATAGATTGGGGTCAAAAGTTGGGGATGATACCATTGCTAAAATTTCACCTGTAGAAGGCTCTATAGCAACAACACAACCAATTTTATTCTGCATTAACTGTTCACCATACTTTTGTAACTCACTGTCTATTGTGCTCCATAAGTTATTTCCAGTTTGTGCTGTGTCTGATGCTGTCATCTCTTTAAGATTTCCATAAGCATCACGTAAAAATTGATTCTTTCCTCGGCTTCCTCTTAGTTCATCTTCGTAATATTTTTCTAATCCAGAAATACCAATTCTATCTCCTCCTCGGTAATAGGGCTTCTTTTTTATTATATCGCCATCAACTTCTCTTACATAACCTAAAATATGAGCTGCTACAGATTCTGGATAAGTTCTTAACGATTTTTCAGCTAATTCAAACCCTGGATATTTGTACATTACTGAGGTTAACCTAGAAAGATTTTTCTCAGGAACAGTCTTAATTAAAACTTGTTTACTCCTCCAATATCTTTTTAGCTTATTAATTTTTCTTTTTAACGAATCTTTAGGAATATGAATTAATTCACATAATTGAGTGGTGTCAAAATCTCGAATATTGTTGGGAGTAAGCCTTAGCTCAAAATTTACTTTGTTTGCAGCAAGTAGTTTTCCATTTCTATCAAAAATAATTCCTCTTTCGGGTTCAATAACCAAATTAGTTTCCGAAATCTTTATAGACTCATCTTTCCATTTGTCATCAAGTATCTGAACGTAAAAAAGTCTAATAGCGAAGATAATTCCTATGGAAAGCACGATAACAAGTAGAACTATTCTCCTGCTTTCAAAACTGCTATTATTCATAATTTAACGGAGGTATTGGGTGTTTTTGATTTCTACCAAAGATACATGGATTTTCTATTTTTTTGTTTTGGTATGAGATATTATTTATTTTAATTTCAAAAAAAATTAACTTTGCTTCTGTATTTATTTAATTTACATACTACCTAATGAAAATAATAATAACCGGAGCTGGTGATGTTGGATACCATTTGGCAAAAATGCTTTCCAGTGAATTGCAGGATATTTATGTTATTGATGAAGATGAAGCACGTCTTAATTACGTGCAATCACACATTGATATTTTACCAATATTAGGAGATGCTAAATCATTCGAAATACTGAGTGAAGCTAAGGTGAGTCAGTGTGATTTGTTAATTGCAGTAACTGCATCTGAAGAAACTAATTTATTGGTTTCTATAATGGCAAAAAAGTATGGGGCAAAGAAAACAATTGCACGTGTTAGTACTCTAGAAAACTTGGATACAGAAAGGCAACAAATGTTTAAGGATTTAGGTATTGATACTTTAATATCTCCAGACATATTAGCTGCTGAAGAAATTGAAAGATTGGTTAAAAAATCTGCTTTTACAGATAATATTGAATTTGAAGGTGGAAAACTTACTGTTTTTGGAATCGCTATTGGAGATAAATCCGAATTAAGAGACAAAACAGTAGGGGAGAGCGCTTATTTAAATCCAAATTTATCATTTAAACCAATTGCCCTTCACAGGAATGAGAGTACAATAATTGTAAATAAAGAGACTGAAATTCTAGAAAATGATATTGTTTATTTTATTTCTACCCCAGAGTCGATAGATAAAATAACTGCATTTTGTGATCAACAATGTTTTGAGATTAAGAATATAATGATCCTTGGAGGAAATAGATTAGGTGAACTTACTGCACGAATTTTTCAGGATAACTACAAAGTAATAATTGTAGAAGGAGATGAGAAAAGATGTGAATTATTAGCCAATAACCTGAGTAATACCTTAGTTCTTAATATTGATGGGAGAGATGTAGAAACAATGAAAGAAGAAGGCTTGGGTGATATGGATGCTTTAATTTCTGTAACTAAAAATTCCGAAACAAACATTATTTCTTCATTAGTCGCAAAGAATCATGGTGTACGAAAAACGATTGCTCGAGTAGAGAATATAGATTACATTCATCTATCTCAAAACATAGGAGTTGATACTTTAATAAATAAAAAAGTAATTGCTGCAAGTAATATCTTTAAACACATAAGGAAAGGACATGTAGATGCCATTGCTAATTTACATGGGGTTGATGCTGAAATCATTGAGTTTACTGTAAAACCAAATTCTAAGGTAACTCTAAAGAAAATTAAAGACCTTAAATTTCCTAAAAACGCTAATATTTCTGGAGTAATAAGAGAGGAAGAAAGTTTAATTCCTTTTGGAGATTTTCAATTAAATGAAGGAGACAAAGCTGTTGTTTTTTGTTTAACTGAATCTATTCATAAGATAGAAAGATACTTTCAATAAATGGGAGCAACTAAAAAACTAATAAACTTTGGAGTAATTGGCTATGTGATTGGTTCATTGCTACTTATAAATGGAATTTTGATGGCTTTGCCACTTGGATTTTCTATTTACCATAGTGATGGAGCTACCAATGCGTTCCTTTTTTCAAGTGGTTTAACTTTAGCTATTGGGTTTTGTCTTCGTTATTTTTTAAGAAGATTTAAAGAAGCAGAAATTAAAAGACGAGAAGGATTTATGATTGTAACCTTCAGTTGGGTTGCCATGACAATTTTTGGAACCTTGCCTTATATTTTGTCTAATTCTATCCCTGATATTTCTAATGCTTTTTTCGAGACTATGTCTGGTTTTTCTACAACTGGCGCATCTATTTTAAATAATATTGAAGAAATGCCTCACAGTATTCTGTTTTGGCGAAGTATGACTCAATGGATTGGTGGAATGGGAATTATAGTTCTTACAATAGCCATATTACCATTACTAGGTATCGGAGGAATGGAGCTATTTGTAAATGAAGCGCCAGGGCCAACTAAAGATAAAATTCACCCAAGAATTAAAGAAACTGCAAAGCGACTGTGGGTAATTTATTTGTTTCTTACCATTTGCGAAATGATTATTTTGATGTTTTGCGGAATGAACTTTTTTGATGCAATTAACCATGCTCTTACCACAACATCTACAGGAGGATTCTCTACAAAACAAACCAGTATAGCACATTTTGATTCACCACTGATAGAAGCTGTTATTGTGGTGTTTATGTTCCTTGCAGGAACTAACTTCACACTTATTTACTTTGGTTTTAAAGGAAAACTTAAAAAGCTTTGGCGAAATGATGAATTCAAATGGTATTTATTTGCTGTAATCGGATTTATAGCTCTGTTAACACCAGCAGTATATCTTGATTCAGCTAATGAAGTAAATAATTATTCAATTGTAGAATCATTTAGATATGTTTCTTTCCAGGTAGTTAGTATAATAACCACAACAGGTTATGCAAGTGCAATTTTCACAGGTTGGGGAGTATTTGCTATGTTTATCTTTTTCTTATTATTATTCTCAGGTGCTTCGGCAGGATCTACAAGTGGTGGGATGAAAATTGTAAGAATTGTTATCCTAATAAAAAATGGTTTTCTAGAATTCAAACGAAGAATCCATCCAAATGCTGTTGTTCCAGTTCATTTAAATGGAAAATCTGTAGGTACAAAAGTAGTTTACAACCTCCTTGCTTTCTTGTTCTTATATCTGTTTATGTTTGTATTAGGAAGTATTGTAATGGCAGCACTTCCAGGTGTAGATTTGTTAACTGCAATTAGTTCTGTAGCTACTTCATTAGGAAACGTAGGGCCAGGAATTAGCACAGTTGATCCATCACAAAGTTTTGCTCACTTACCAGATACTGGTAAATGGGTGCTTTCTTTCCTTATGTTGTTTGGTAGGTTAGAGCTATTTACTGTAGCAGTTCTCTTTTCTCCTTACTTTTGGAGGGTTAATTAAGCTATTTATTTTATTTTCTAGATTTTAATTTTTTGTTAAGTTTTTTAACTTTCTTATTAGGTCAAATAATAATTTTAGTTTTGATATTCAAAGACAAATTAAGAATCAAAAAAAATCAAAACTCATAATTTTTTTTTAAAAGTGGACTATCTAAAAATCAATAAAGAATCTTGGAATAAAAGAACCGAAGTACATTACGACTCGGAGTTTTATGATAACGATAATTTTAAGAAAACAGGAAACTCTTTGAATGAAATAGAGTTGGAGTTTCTGAAAGAAATAAAAGGCAAGAAAATTCTTCATTTGCAATGTCACTTTGGTCAAGATAGTATTTCGTTAAGCAAACTAGGAGCAGAAGTCACAGGAGTAGATTTATCTGACTTAGCAATTGAAAAAGCCGATAATTTAGCCAAAGAAATGGGAGTTGAGACTCGTTTTATTTGTTCAGATGTTTATAATTTACCTAACATTCATGACGAGAAATACGACCTAGTTTTTACAAGTTACGGAACAGTAGGATGGTTGCCCGATTCTAATAAATGGGCTAAAGTCATTTCACATTTTTTAAAACCAGGAGGTAAGTTTGTATTTGCAGAATTTCATCCAGCTATGTGGATGTTTGATGATGCTGTGGAAAAAGTAGCGTATCGTTATTTTAATTCTGACCCAATTGTTGAAGACGAGGAGGGAACCTACACAGATAAAAATGCCGATATAAAAGAGACTTGTGTTACTTGGAACCACAGCTTAGGAGAAATTTTTAATTCTCTTAAAAACAATGGCTTGCAAACGGTTGAGTTTAATGAATATGATTACTCTCCATACAATTGTTTTCAAAATTTAGAGGAGTTCGAAAAAGGTAAATACCGATTTAAACATCATGGAGACAAGCTTCCAATGGTATATTCATTAGTTGCTATAAAAAATTAGAGATGTCAATATTAACGGGTTTATTTCTTGGTTTAACTACTTTGCTATTCATTGGCCCAGTATTCTTTTACTTAATTAAAACTTCTATAGAATATGGAGTAAAACCTGGTGTGTCTGTTGCATTTGGAATTATTATAGGTGACATAATTTGTGTATTACTTGCAATATTTGGTTTTGGAAGTTTTTTCGAACAACCAGAAGTACAAAAAGCATTTGCAGGAATAGGTGGTTTATTACTCTTGTTTTATGGATTGAAATATATAATAAAGCCAACAGTTTCTTTTTCCAAAAATGATAAAATCAAAGCAGAAAGCTTAGTTAAGTACTTTTTAAATGGATTTTTAATCAACTTTGTTAATCCTTTTGTTTTTGCAGTTTGGTTTGGTTTTTATACATTAAGTAGTTCTAAATATACTAATGAAAGCGAAGTAATTATTTGTTTAGTAACTGCATTGGTAGCTATTTTTGTTACTGATATATTGAAAGTTATATTCGCCAATAAGCTATCCTACTTCATTAATCCAGCTAATTTAAAATTAGCTTTCAAAATTTTTGGAGTAATAATGATTGTGTTTTCGTTAAGGTTATTTCTTGAATTCTTCAATATTTAGTAAATTGATACATACTAATCAATAAAACTATTACTTATGGAATTCAATTTTTTATTCATTCTTCTTGCTGTTCTTATCCCAGTTGTAATTGGATTTATTTATTACCACCCAAAACTTGTTGGAACTGCTTGGATTAAGACTACAGGATTAACTGAGGAAAAAATGAAGGATGGCAATATGGCTATTATACTCGGAGTAAGTTTATTACTAAGTTTTTTGATTTCTACAGTAATGGCAATTTTCTCTACTCACCAAACAGACCTTTTCTCTTTGTTTAACGGAAATGATGATTTGAAAGATGCTTCATCAGAAATTTCAGTGGCAGTTAATAGAGTTTTAGAGTTAGCAGGAGATAAATACCTTACTTTTAAGCATGGAGCTGCTCATGGTATGCTGATGTCTATATTTTTAGTGTTTCCAGTGATGGCAATTAACAATTTATTCGAAAGAAGACCTTTTAAATTAACCCTTATCAATTCAATTTATTGGATGATAACTTTAACGCTTATGGCTGGAGTACTTTGTCAATGGGGATTTAAACCATTTATGGCAGGATAAAATTCGTTTACCTTTTAATAAAAAAACCATCAGTTAAAGCTGATGGTTTTTTTATGCAAATTAATTTCCTGAAACTCGTTTTCCCATTTCTGAAAAACCTTCTTTCACGTTAAATTGAGGTTGAATTTGAATGGCTTCCATAACCCCTTGTTCATTCATCCATAGTTTGTAATTCCATATAAAAGGGGAGTCGTTTTCGAAACCAAATTGTCCAAATCGAATATCAGTAAAGATTAAAGTGTCCTGTTCGGCTTTATTTACTAAATACCAACCGGCTGATATTTTAATTAATTGCTTCACTACTTTTTGGTCTTTGTAAGGAATTAATAGCTCATGGTTTTTAGCAATTTCATCTCCAAACTCAATCTCTTTTGTATCAAAAAAGGAGTAGTATCCCATTCTGAAACCTTCTTCAGTTTCTACCTGAGCATTCCATAATATAGAATTAAGTGGTGATGGACGAGTATCCATTTCTATGTAATTAATCTTTTCTTCGGTTAAAACAGCTTCAAACTTTCCGAATCCTATTCCTTTTAAAACTAGGGTGATCAGCATGTATGTGGAACTTACAATTAGTCCAATATTATTATATTTTCTTCGCTTAGGATTTGTTCGTTTGTAGCACATTGCTAGTATTACAAATATTAAAAAAGGTACTGTGTACAAAGGGTCTGCAACAAATATGTTTTTGTAAGCTAACCGGTAATCAAATGGCCAAAAGAACTGAGTTCCCCATGTTGTGTGTGCATCCAAAAGTGGATGAGTTACCAAGGTCCAGAAGAATAGCCAAGACCATTGTTTGAATGTTGCTGTTGATTTATATTTTACAAAATAAACTGCAGCAAGCAATCCTAAACCAACTGAAGCCATTGTGATTAATACCCAAATGTTTTCTGTTTTTTGAACAAAAGCTGAGTAAGAAACCATGAATCCAAAAACGAGAGCTGTAATAACTCCCAAAGTTATCTTTTGACTTTTACTGACAAACCATGCGAGTAAGGGAGCCATAATTATAGAGAAAAACAAGGAGTGTGATATTCCTCTATGTAACTCAGTTGCCGTAATTGGATCAGTAAATAATTTGATGTACACATCCAAATCAGGAATAGTTCCAGCAATTGCTCCCCAAAGCATGGCTTTGTTTCCTAGTTTTTTTCCAAGAACTGCTTCTCCTACAGCTGCTCCTAATATTATTTGTGTTAATGAATCCATTATAGTGCGTATTCTGTTTTAAAGGGTTGACGAAGTTCAAACTTACTAGGTGAAATAAAATGAAAAGCAGGTTTTAGCAACAAATTTGGAATCGTACTTCTATGCTTTGCGTACAATTTCATGTTTTCAGGAACTGCTCCAATTGCACTTTTAATCAATTCACTTGTTCTGCCAAGTTGCAATTCTTTAGCGTTAAGCTCAAGTGCAGTCTCTACATACTCGTATAACAACCTTTGGTAAATAGATTTATCGTGATTCAACTCATAATCTATCCCTACATAATTAGCTTCCAGTATGTTGTTGTGAAAAAATGAAGTGCAAAATCCTACCATTTTATCTTCTAAAAATGCAGCTTTAAAAATGAATTGCTCATTAAGAGCTTCTTTAAATTTTACGAAAGCCATAGAGTTTAAAGCTACCAAACTAAAGGTAGCATTGTCCACAACATTATTAAATAGAGTTTTAATCTCAGAATTATATTCCTCAATTTCCTCTTTGTTTAAATTTCTAAAAACAAGTTCTTTTGATTTTTTATAAACGCTTTTTGCTCTTGTTCTATACTTAGTTTTTAGGCTAAATAAGTAATCATCCAAATTATTCCAAGATTCATGAATGGGCAACACCATGTTTACATCAATCATGAATTCTCTAAAACTCTGCTTTTTAAATGACTTGGTGTAAGTATCTTCTTTAGCCCAAAACTCCTTAAATAAAACCACTGGAAGTTTCTTTTTATTCTTCTTGCTAATTGCTTTTATTTCTTCGGTAATAATAGATAATTCAATAATAGCTTCTTTTTTGGAAACAGAATCAGTAAACAGAAATCCATTCTCACCATCCGAGAAAACGTTTCCACATACCAATATATTAAAGGAAAGTATCTTGTTTTTTATCAAACAATATGTATCATGAAAAGAGTTCTTTCTTTTCTTCTTATCAGAAAAATGAACTACTTGAAAAGAGGCTGCTAAAACAGGGTTATTCTGATCGTCAAAAGAAATAGAATAGTAAAAGTCTATCTCTTCTTTGATAGTATCTTCAAGAGCAGATAAGTACGAATAAGAAAGATAAATATTTTCGTTTTGAGTTATTGTACTCCACAAGTCTTCATCCAAAAATTGGATAGAGGAAACAATTTTTCTTTTTACGATTTTACGGGAGTTTTTACTCAAAATTCACCTGTTTAGGAAGTCCAAAAGTACACTTATTTTAGTTCAAAATCAATTATACCATTTTCCTCAAAGCCATTGCATAACCTAAATGTAAACCTTCGTGTACATTGTTAAATTTAACAGCATCATCAATGTTAGATAAAGTAACATTATGACTAGTAGTATATTCTTTAAACTCCTTAAACATTTCTGTATTCAAGTCTTCTTCCATTTTTGCAGGTAGTTCAAGAGCTAGTTTTTTTAGCAGGTCAATTTCTTCTTTTGTAACAGTTTCTTCTGGTTTAGATCCAATTCGGTATTTGTGTACCATTTCTTTATCGGTATACATTCTGTTTCCAGATAAGCTGTAACATAATAACTGCTGAGTAACAATTGAGTGTCCAAAATTCCAAATTATATTGTTGTTCAATCCTTTTGGAATGTGGTTCAATTGCTCTTCAGTTAAAGATTCAACTAATCTTAGGAAGTTTTTTCTTGTCTCGATTAAGTGGTTTATTTCTGTCATACTTCAAATATATAAAATTCCCTTGTTACTTTTTCTACTAACCTGCATTATAGAATTGTACAAAAGATAAACCGGTTTACTTTTTCTAGTTATTAATCATCCCGAACTCGATTCGGGAACAAACACTTGTAATATGGCAGGAGGAAAAGAAACACCCAGACAAAAAATGATAGGCATGATGTACTTAGTACTCACAGCCTTATTGGCACTTAATGTGTCCAAAGAAATTATTAATGCATTTGTAACCCAAGACAATCAAATGCTGGTTAATAATAACAATTTAGTTGAAGGAATAAATGGATTCATGGCAAAATTCAGCATGATGGAAGTAGATCCTACAACTAAAAAAACATTCGAAAAGTGGAAGCCAAAAACTCAAAAAGTGAATAAGCTTTCCAATGAATTAGATGATTATTTAATCCAAAATTTGAACCAAATGATGGAAGAATCTGAGGATAAAAAAGACTTTTTTGTAAAAACTAAAGAAACTCAATATACCACTTGGAAACCTATAGAATCAATTTCTAACAAAGAGGATTACGACATTGCAACTCGCTTATTTGGTGGCGAAAAACAATCTCCAGGATATAAAAAAGGAGGAGAGATAAGGCTTAAGTTATTGGAGTTAAGAGATTCACTTATTTACACAATGGGGAACTATAGCGAAAGAGGAAAAATTTATCAAGTTAAAAATGAATGGCTGTCTAGCATTGAAGTTTTAGATAAACAATTGACAGAAACTAGCCATCCAGATAAGTTGAAATTACTTTCTATTTACAATTCACTAAACCAGCCAGAGACTTTAAAAAATCACGATAAAGATCAAGAATGGCAATTGGTAAAGTTCGATTATCAACCTATTGTTGGTGCGATTGGAGTATTTACAGAACTAAGAAATCAAGTTCGTATGGCACAAAAGCAAGCACTTGAATTGATAACAAGTAAACTTGATGGGCAAATAATGAAAATCAATAAAATTGAACCACAGATTATTGCATCAACAAGATATCTTAACCAAGGCGATACAATGGGAGTGAGGGTAGGTATTGTTGCATTTGATAGTACGGCAACTTACCCAATTAAATATCAAATTGGATCTCAACAATTAGAAAGTAACAGCAATAGATTTACATTAAGAGCTGGTTCTGTAGGTAAACAACAAGTAAAAGGTTCGCTAATGCTCGATTTAGCAGATGGTAAAAAAGAATTCCCTTGGAGCTTTGAATATACTGTAGGTAAACCAACTGGAACAATTTCTTGTCCTGAGTATAATGTGCTTTATGCTGGATATGATAATTTGATTGAAGCAAGCATTTCTGGTTATGCACCTAATGATGTTACAGTAAAATGTGAAGGGTGTACTTCTTTCACCAAAAAAGGGAATAATTATGTGGCAAAAGTAAGTGGGTCTGGAGATGTAAAAATAAAAGCTACTGCAAAAGGAACTGTGATTGTGAGGAAGTATAAAATAATTGGTAAGCCCAAACCAGAGTTATCTTTCTTAGGTAAACAATATGGAGTTATCAGTTTAGGTAATGCAAAGCGTGGAAGTAGATTAGTGATAAGAGCTCCAAAAAGTTCACCTTTGCAGATACAATATGAGATTGTAAGTTTTGAGTTTGAAATGTACTCTAACGGAAGAAATTTATCTGAAAGTCTTAGGTCTGCAGATCTTAATGTTAAAGCTAAAGGTATTCTACGAAATGTTCAAAGAGGAGGTAAAATTTATATCTCCGAGGTAAAATATAGAGAAGTAGGAAGTTCAAAAATTTTAAGAATGAATGGAATAACTTTAAAAGTAGTTTAAGAAAAAGAGTAAAAACCTATCGGATATCCGATAGGTTTTTTACATTTGGTTTCAGATGGAGAACACCAAGGACATAAAGATTTTTATCGTAGACAATTACGATTCATTCACTTATAATTTAGTGCATTACCTCGAGTCATTTAATGTAGAGGTTACCGTTAAACGAAATGATGAAT
>Ga0075468_10000229_pt1 | contig 21048 bp, 19 predicted proteins | sample DEB08_DNA_12_FD_77578 | JGI IMG/M metagenome (GOLD analysis project Ga0075468, IMG submission 77578) | Aqueous microbial communities from the Delaware River and Bay under freshwater to marine salinity gradient to study organic matter... | ecosystem: Environmental > Aquatic > Marine > Coastal ...
TAATCCAATTCGCCTGACACCGGAGTTACTGACTGGCTTTCATGGCACTAATGAGAAAATTTTGGTGGCCGACTATGCCCAGGGAGTGCGCGGGTATATAAGAATTATTGCCCATGGTACAGCCGAATAATTATTATTTTAAAACGGGGGGAAGCTAATGGATATTCTATTGCCTATGCATATAGGGGCAGGGATAGTTGCGCTGGTTGCCAGTCTATTGGCTGTAGTTTCAGCCAAAGGTAAAAAGCTGCACATTAGATCTGGACGAATTTACTTCTTAGGTATGCTGGGTATTTTTATCACTGCTATTCCCATGGCGCTGATAACAGGCAATCAGTTTTTGTTTATCACAGCCGTATTTTCTTTTTATCTGGCGTTTGCCGGCATAAGGTTTGCCAGAAACCGCAGTGGTGTTCCAGCTACCATTGACTGGATTGCAGTGATTCTGATGTTACTGTCCGGGGTGGCTATGTGGCTAATGGCTGGTGTTTATTTTATGGACGATAATTCAAATTTTATTATTCCTGTGGTTTTTGGCACTGTCGCCCTGTCTCTGGGTTACAGAGACTACCATACCCATAAAAATCAGACCGCCAACGGCCCCCAGAGAATTGTTAGCCATCTAAGCAATATGCTGGGGGGTACTATTGCGGTTATCACTGCTGTGCTGGTGGTAAATGTGGATATTCAGCCAAGCTGGCTTTTCTGGATACTACCAACTCTGGTTATTACTCCGCTTATTATCTGGTGGAATGCTAAGGTGCTAAAGTAATTCGATTTTAGAGGTGGGCAGATGAAAATAGCGGCGCTGATATTACTGATTATTGTGCTGGCACTGGCTTTGCCCTACCTTAGCAAAACCCATGGCTTAAAGCCTATTTCTGTTGCCGACCTTCCCTCTGAGGGTGCCTGGGCAACGCTGACCCAGGGCAACCTGTACTACCGCTGGTACTTGCCCAGTGAGGCCAACAGCAATGGCCAGACTCTGGTGTTGATCCATGGATTCTCTACACCTCATTTTGTCTGGGATGGGATTCGGCAGTTTTTTCTCGATGCTGGGTATAGGGTTCTGGTCTATGACCATTTTGGCCGGGGGTTTTCTGAGCGGCCATCCACAGATTATGATGCGCAGCTGTATGTTCGGGCCCTGAAAGAGCTTTTGGATTATCAAAATCTCTCCCAGCCTGTCCATCTGGTTGGCTATTCCATGGGCGGTGCGATTTTGGGTCATTTTGCCCAGATCTATCCAGACAGGGTTAAAACAATGTCGCTAATAGCGCCAGCTGGTTTTATGACCGAGCAACCTGCTACTAGCAGTTTGGTTAATATCCCGCTAATAGGCGAATGGCTGGGGCATATGTTTGCGGACAATATGCTGGTCAGTGATATTACCGAGACGGAAATGGCCAATATAGATGACCCTTTTGCCATTCCTAGAGGGGAGTTTATTATCAAGGTAGGTAAACAGATGCAGTACTCTGGGTTTGTGGAGTCTCTGGTTTCTACCTTGCGGAACTTCAATCTATTTAACGCCTTAGAGAGCTTTGAGCTGGTGGGCAAACTGGGTATTCCAACCCTGGCTATATGGGGCACGGATGATGCAACAGTGCCGTTTATGGGCAGTGAAAAGTTGCTGGAGGTTATACCTCATACTCAGCTAGTGGTGATTGATGACGGGGGCCATAATATTACCTATATGCAGCCCAGCATTGTGGGGCCTGCTATTGTAGAGTTTCTCGATCGGAGTGTTGCCGATTAACCGCCTTTTCCTAGGTAGCCTGCGCGATTAACTCGATCGAGAAAAACAATCTTTTCCTGCGTATAAAAAGTTCAAGCTGTTATTATTCGGCTTTGTTAATTTGCTGAAAATTATTTAGATTTAAACTTCAACTATAAAAAGAGAAAACTATGTTTAGTCATATTATGATCGGTGCCAATAGCATCGAAGAGTCAAAAAAATTCTACGATGCTATTTTGGGTGAGTTAGGTTACAAACCTGGCATGGTTGATCCCAAGGGCCGTTGTTTCTATTTCAATGGTGATTCTATTTTTGCTTTGAGCGTACCTATTGATGGTGAGCCAGCCAGCCATGGTAACGGCAGCACCATAGGGTTTAATGTAACCTCGACAGAGCAGGGCGATGCCTGGCACGCTGCCGGTTTGGCAAATGGCGGTACCACCTGTGAAGATGCGCCAGGAGTGCGTGAGGGCGGTGCTATGGGCGATATGTATCTAGCTTATCTGCGTGATCCTGCTGGCAATAAGATCTGCGCACTGCTGCGTATGGGCTAAGTTTCCATTGAATAGACTACTAAGACAGGTTCATAAATATCTGAGCCTCGCAATTTCTATTCAGCTGCTGCTGTGGACTATCTCGGGCATCTATTTCTCGTTTAATGAGATTGGCGATATTCGGGGTAGCCAGTACCTGGTTGATCAGCCGGTGAGAGATTTTAATATTAGTGGTGCGGTCAATTTGCCTCAGGCTCAGGGCATCAGTTATTTCTATCGCCTTGATCAATTGCTGATAGAAGCCAAGACGGATGAGGGGGCAAAGTTTTATCAGGCCGATGGCAGCCCTGTTGAAGCTTTGTCAGAGGATCAGGCTCGAGCTCTGGTGGAGCAGAATACAACCCTTGCTGTTGGGACTGTTAGTCAGATTACCCAGGCAGAAGCTGGTGCAGAATATCGCGGCAGAGCCCTTCCTCTTTATAGGGTAGAGGCTAGTGCTGGTGACGAGTTGGTCAATGTGTATGTAAACCCCTATTCAGGGAAAATCGTTGCGGTGCGCTCGGACGCCTGGCGCACCTGGGATTTTCTGTGGGGCCTGCATATTATGGATTGGAACGAGAGAGATGACTTTGGTAATGTATTTATTCGTTTCTTCTCTATTCTGGCCCTAATCAGTTCGTTATCCGGCATCCTTTTATATTTCAAGATTCGTCGGCGTTAGTTACCCTAGGGTCGCAACTCCTGCTGCTGTTCAAGAATATTCTCTCTGTAAAAAGGCGGTATTGGCATTGACTGCCGGGTTTTAGGGTCCACAAATACCTGGGTTAATCCGCCTTTGGCTAACAGGGTCCCGTCGGCATTATTATATAGTTCAAACACCGCGTCGGCGCTGGATTTACCCAAGCGGCCGTATCCCGCATAGACTGCAATCTCAGAGTCTCCTGCAATTTCATTGAGATAGTCGCAGTGAATATTCACGGTAAATATCAAACAGGGCGCGGAGAGAGGATCCATAATACTCAGGCCCAGTTGCTCCATATAGGCCCCCAGCACCTCATCGCCAAACACTAGGTAGTTGGCAAAGTACAGATGCCCCTGAGCGTCCAGATCGCTGTACCTTACTTTGACAATTTCGCTAAAGGGTAGCTGGCTATTGATTGTGGAACCCAAAATAACAACTCCTGTTATAGTTTGATTTACACCAGTATGATTAATAATATCTGGTCCTAGGCCCGGATAGTACGGCATTATGAATGGGCACCTAAGCCCAAGTAAAGCAGCAGAACAATAAGAAGATTGCCCTATGTCAGCAGCCGCAACGCCTTTCTATACAGTCCATAGTCGACACAGCAGTTTAGTGTTGGACTGCGGCAGCAATGGTCCGGCTATAGTCTACTGGGGGGTGCGCCTAGACCAGGGCACCAGTCCGGAAATGCTGGCACTGCTGGCGACCCAACAAGAGGCGCCGGCCTGCCAACCTCAGGAGGCACCCATTTCCCTGTCACCAGAAATAGGTGCTGGCTTTCAGGGCAATCCGGGCATTCAGGTACATCGAGGGGGCACAGGTTGGGCGGTCAGTGCGCAGATTACCTCAGTAACCCAAGATAGCGATACCCATCTGACTATTGTATCTGTCTGTGAGGGCACTCAGATTCGCGTTACCCATAGAATTGGCCTTGATGCTGACAGCGATCTGTTAACTGCTAGCACAGAGCTGTGCAATCTGGGTGATAGCCGTCTATGGGTAGAGCAATGCAATGCGCCTAGTATCCCTGTGCCTGTGCACTACAATAAAATTCTTGGTTTTCAGGGCCGCTGGGCCAAGGAATTTCAGCTTCAGCCGGTGGACCGATTTATGGGCACCTATCTGCGGGAAAACCGATCTGGGCGAACCTCCCATGATTCATTTCCCGGTGTCATTATTCATACTGAGCAGACCAGCGAGAGTGTCGGCGCTGCCTATGGGCTGCATCTGGGTTGGAGTGGCAATCATCATCTTCGTGTTGAAGAGCAGTTTACCGGTCGTGCCTATGCCCAGTTGGGGGAGCTATTTTTTCCCGGTGAGCTGAGTCTTGAACCCAGCCAATCCTATTGCTCGCCGGTGCTCTATGGCGCCAGTACTAATAATGGATTATCAGAGTTATCCGGCTGCTTTCATCGCTATATCCGCTCCCATCTGACCGCTAGCCGTATGGCGGGTAAGGCCAAGCCGGTGCACTTTAATACCTGGGAGGCCATGTATTTTGACCTATCGCTGGAACGGCTTCAGGCTCTGGCGGACAGTGCCGCGGAACTGGGTGTAGAGCGTTTTGTGCTGGATGATGGCTGGTTTAAAAACCGCAAATCTGACCGCGCTGGGCTGGGGGACTGGACTGTGGATGAGACAGTTTTTCCCGATGGATTAGGGCCACTAATTGAAACTGTGCAGGCTAGGGGTATGGAGTTTGGCCTGTGGATTGAACCTGAGATGGTAAACCCGGATAGCGATCTGTATCGCGCTCATCCGGACTGGATTTTGAGCACGCCACCAGCCCCATTAATTCTATCGAGAAATCAGCTGGTGCTGGATTTAACCAGAGCAGAGGTTCAGGACTATCTGTTTAACTGCATTGATGGGCTGCTGAGCCAGTACCCCATTGCCTACTTAAAATGGGATATGAATCGGACGATTAATCAGCCCGGCAATACCGAGGGGCGAGCGGTGACCCATTACCAGACAATGTCCCTTTATCAGTTGCTTGGTCGTGTTCGCGCGGCCCATCCACTGGTTGAAATTGAGAGCTGCTCCTCTGGGGGTGGCCGCGCTGACTTTGGTATTTTAGCTTATACGGATCGTATCTGGCCCTCGGATAGCAATGATGCATTGGATCGACTTGCCATTCAAAAAGGCTTTTCAATGTTTTTCCCGGCAGAATTTATGGGTGCCCATGTGGGGCCCAAAGACTGTCATATCACTGGGCGCAGTATCAGCATGGCTACTAGAGCCGGGGTGGCACTGTTTGGGGATATGGGTATTGAGGCCAACTTACTGGATATGGATAAGGACGAAAAAGCCGAATTAACCGCCGCTGTGGTACTGCATAAGCAGCACCGTCAATTGATTCACAGCGGCGAGTTGGTGCGGCTGGATACTCAGGATTTTGAGAATAGTTTTGGGATAGTTGCCGAGGATAGAGAGGAGGCATTATTTTCCTATACGCTGCTAGCAAGCTCGCCCAATACTCATGCTGGTCGTCTGCATTTTTCTGGGCTGAATCCGGATAGGCTCTATACAGTGGATATTATCTGGCCCCTAAAGCCGAGCAGTTCATCTCCATCCATTCTGGATAGGATAAATGGCGCAGTCATTAGTGGTGATGCCTTAATCCATGCCGGGCTGCAGTTGCCGATTATGCAGCCCGAGACATTATTGGTTTTCCATCTTCAGCAGAATTAGACTGCCTGCAAACCAATAAACTCTGCTTTGTTGCCCAGCACCAACCGGTTAATGGTCAGTGCTAATCCAACACAGATAAAGAAGGTGAAAAACATCATATGAATATAATGCAGCGGCATCCATAGCCAGATAAAACAGGCATACATCAGCACACCAAAGATCACTGCCGCAATAGCCGCACGATAGTCCACATTCTTAAAGAGTAGACCCACAGCAAAGCAGGCCAGTATTGGCATACTAATCAGACCCCAGAGCTCTTGAAGCAGATTAATAATGCTATCCGATTGGGCATAGACCGGCACCATAGCCACGGCGATCAGCACAAACACCCCTGTAGCTATGCCGCTGAGTACCCGCACATTAGGTTTTTCATCAATATAGCGCTCGTGCAGATCACAGACATACATGGCCGCGGAACTATTGACCATACTGTTAAAGGAACTCAGCACTGCGGCTGCAATAGCAGCGGCAAATACTCCAGATAGCCAGCTTGGTAGCAAATCACCCACAATGCGCCCGTAGGCCTGATCGCCAATATCACCGTAGAGTTTAAAGGCAACAATACCTGGGATAACCACCATAGAAGGAATAAAGATCACCCGGATAAAGGCTGCGGCATACACACCTTTCTGAGCCTCTTTTACTGTGGGTGCCGCCATGGCACGCTGGGTAATAGTTTGATTGGTACTCCAGTAAAAAATCTGGATTAGGAACATACCGGTTAATAATGTATGCCAGGGCACTGGCGAGTCGCTATCGCCAATCAGTGTCAGGCGCTCGGCCGGAATACCGCTGAGATCAAAGTCTATAGCCATCAGCGATAACACCACTACTAGAAGCCCCATTAGCAGCACCAGCACACCACCGTAGGTGTCGGACACAGCCACAGCGCGCAACCCACCCAGTACTGAATAGGCCGCGCCCACCAGTGCAAAGGCAATGGCGATGGTTATTAGATCCGCATCAATACCAGTCATGGAGATCATAAATAGCGCGCCGGTATAAATCACCGCAGGCTGAAAGACAAACACATTGATAAACAGGAACATGGTGGAGACCAGCGCCCGCACATGCTTACTGTCATATCGCCGCTCAAGAAGCTCAGTGGTCGTAGTGCAATTATTACGGTAGTACACCGGAAGAAAAACCTTAGCCAATACCATCAGGCCTACAAAGCCTGCCAGCTCCCAAAGAGCTAGCAACAGCATTTGATTGCCATTCATGCCCACCAGCTGGTCGGTACTGAGGTTGGTCAGAGTAATGGAGCCTGCGACAAACACCCAGGTCAGGCCGCCGCCGGCGAGAAAGTACTCTTTGTTGGAGTCTGTTGAATGTCGATTTTCACCGCGACATTTAATGTAGGTGATCAGTGCAATAGCACCTAGGACAAAACAGAATACGGCTAGTTGAATGGCTTGCTCGCTCAAGGGAGACTCCTATTTATTATTGTTAGTATTTTGGGTCAGTTAGCAGTGGCCATTTAGCTGCGCCACAGGGTTACTCCATGGGGCTCAATAATAGCATTGCCCAATATAAGCTCAGCCTCTTTATCCAGAGGTATTGTTTGGGGCTCAGCTGAGTAGTTAAAGGCAAACAGCAAATCGCCTCTCTGGCTGACTCGGATATCGGCGCCAAATCTATAGGTTTGGATATTCGCTTGCTGGCAATACTGCTGGAAAAAATCCAATAAAAATTCTCGATTGGTCAATGTGCCAATATAGGTGGAGCGACCCTGACGCACCACAGCGGGCTCGCCGTTATCATAGCGGGCCAAGATCTCTGACTCTCCGGCATCGATTTGCTCGCACCAGCTGCCGCTCTGGTATTGCTGATTATTCCAGCACAGCCCTTCCATACAGTCGGCACGCAGAGTTTCCACCGATAGCACACGAATGGGAATTAGCTGTTGCAATAACCCAGGTGGCAATGTGGCGGGATAGCCAAACTCTGAGGTTTTGGCACCAGCTCTGGGGCCAAAAATAAATTGGGCGCTACTGGCTTGGCATTTATCGACAAAGGCCTGATCCACCATAGGTAGGCTGGGAGCAATAATTAATGAGTAGGGCCCGAAGTCAGAATCCACAGAGATAAAGTCTATATTGATCCCTAGTTCCCGCAGTGCACTGTAGTAGGACAGCTGCACCTGATTAAACTCATAGGCCTCTCCCTGCTTTTCTATATCGCTGACCCAGAGTCCCTCGGCACCGGTAATAATGGCCACAGAAGCCGGCTGTAAAGGCTGGTTAGCAATATCCAGTGCCGCCACTTCGGCCATGGCCTGCTCGGCTTCTGACCAGGCTTCAGTTTTGGAGTTATCTGGACGTAGTAGGCCTGCATGCATCTGCTCCTGGGCAAAGGGTGCCTGACGCCAGCGGAAGTAACAGACGCAATCGGCACCATGGGCAAAGGCTTCCAAGGTCCAAAAGCGAATCATGCCCGGGGCGGGGCGCGGGTTACTATTGGCCCAGTTTACCGGCCCCGGCTGTTGTTCCATAACCCAGAAGCCACGGTTCAACAGCCCGCGGGTTTGATCATGGTAGTAGGTGGCAAAGTCCGGATGCCCGGTGCGCATATAGGGCATTAGCTGCTCTTTGGGGGCACCGGTTAGCAGCAGATCGGTGCGGCCCAGAGGGTAATTATCATAGCTAGTAAAGTCCAATGGTGCGGCAAGAGCAAAGTTGTCCACCCCGGTTTCATTCATGGGGATAAAGTTATGGGTAATAAACTTGCCCGGCGCATATTGGCGAATAATCTCCACCATGGGATTGTGATAGGCAATGACCTGATCTGAGGAAAAGCGCCGATAGGCTAGACTATGGGCCGGGCTAGTTTCTGTCACTGCACCTATGGGCAGTTCTATCTCAGAAAAGTCGCGATACTCCATGGACCAAAATACATTGCCCCAGTCGCTGTTGAGCTGATCTATGCTGGTATAGCGCTGGCGACACCAGTCCTGAAATGCCTGTTTGGCCAGAGCTGAGCCACTGAGGGCGGTATCGTGACAGCAGAGTTCATTGTCTGTCTGCCAGCCCACTACGCCATCATGCTTGCCATAGCGAACTGCTAGAGCCTCGGTAATGCGCATTGATTCTCGTAGATAGACTGCGCTGGAAAAGTCATAGTGGCGGCGCGAACCAAAACCTCTGGTGCGGCCCGTAACTGGGTCTACAGGTAATATCTCTGGATGCTGGTCGATCAGCCATTTAGGTGGCGTGGCGGTGGGAGTGCCCATCACCACTTTAAGACCGGCATTGGTCAGGGTAGCAATGGCATTATCCAGCCAGGCAAAATTATATTCCCCGGGGTTGGGTTCCAGTCTCGACCAGGCAAACTCGCCTATGCGCACATAGGTTAAGCCTAGCTCGGCCATCATTTTTGCATCTTGCTCCCACTGGGATTGGGGCCAGTGCTCTGGGTAGTAACAGACTCCGAACATATGATTACCTGCTGAATTATTGGCGGTAGAAGCGCAGGCCACTGGCCCAGAGATGTTTAAAGCCGGGCCAGGGGTCTCTATGCTGATTTAAGCTGCCCTGATACTGCTGACTATCCTCGTCCATGGGCAGATAGCCGCATCTGGCACCATCGCCTTTTACATGGCAGTCTAAAAAGGCCAGGCTCATATGTTCCAGCACCCGATTAATGGTTTCTATATCCCAGCTGGGGTCGAAGTAGTGACCCAATTCAAAGTCCGTCTCAAAAGAGGCTGCTGGCGCTGGGTGGGGGCCAATATTATGACGGGCATTTTCAAATAGCAGCAGATAATTATGGTTGCCACCAGTCTGTTTATAGAGCTTCTCTATACCCTGAGTAAAACCGGAAGTATTGTCCTGATCGCCAGCCACATAGAGGGTTGGAACGCTAATATTGGCCATGGCCTCGGCGCTGTGTACAGCGTATTCACCACCCCAGGGGGCAAATAACTGCACTGCCTTCCAGCGCGGGTCTATTTTATCGCGGCCGGCATAACAGGAGTTAAGGGCCAGAGGCATAACCAGAGCCACTGGAGCAGGGATGCCAAATTCCTTAAGCATTTTATAGGTAAAGTCAAAGCAGCCACCCACTGTATTGATGGCGCCAAAGCCTCCCATGGAATGGCCAATAATTGCTGCCCTATCTGTATCCACAATACTTTCTAGCGGATTAGGCTGTTCGCTAAAGTAGTCCAGTAGAAACTGCTGATCTCGGGCGCGGTTATACAATGTGCTTATCATGCCGGCGGGGCGATCCTCGGGGGTTTTAATTTCGGCATTGGTTGAGTCTTTGTGATCTATACCCACCACCACATAGCCATGACTGGCCAGGTGTTCTCCAAGATAGAACATCTGGGTGCGGTAGCCGGTAAAGCCATGGGAGAGCAGAATTAACGGAAAGCTGCCGCTCTCTAATGGGGGCGCATCGCGATAGGCATCGCCCTGAAGCTCAAAGGGCTTTTGCAGGCGAGTAACATTTTTATAGGTCGCCTGGGCTACCTCTTCAGGTGCCTGAGCTGGATACCAGACTTCTAGTACTAGGGGTCGTTCAATGCTGGTAATAAAGTTGCTGGTATTTAGGCGCTTGGGGTCAGTGGCTGTGATGCTGGTTACGCCTACATCATAGTCTCCAGGAAAAGCCAGTTCCGGAGTGACAGGAGGCTGATCTGTATAGAGTTGCTCGGCACTCAGGCTGATGCTGCTAACGAGCGCAGCACTGATAATTGCGGCTATCCGCAGTCCGTTGATAATCACCTGTTACCCCTGTAAAAGCCCGCCGGCAAGTTTTTATTATTGCGCTCTGGGTTAGCGTTGTTGTTAATTCAGAATCGCGTTATGGTTGATGGTATATTAAAACAAAAGCAGGCAGGTATACAGGCTATGAACAGAGTCTCTAGCTAACCAGGCCTGTTACCGCAGGGGACCGTCCCATGGGCGAAACAACAAAATATCCAAGTCTTGAGGGGCGCTCGGTCTTTATTACCGGCGGTGCCACTGGCATAGGTGCCGCTATGGTTGAGGCATTTGCCCTGCAGGGCGCCAAAGTTGCCTTTGTGGATCTGGATGCAGAGTCTGCTGTATCCCTCTGTGCCAGGCTTGAGGAGCAGACTGGCATCAGGCCCTGGTTTCAGCTAGTTGATATAACTGACACTGAGGTGCTACAGGGCTCTATTACAGCCGCGGTGGAGGCCCTGGGGCCGCTGCAGGCCCTGGTTAATAATGCCGCCAATGATAATCGTCATTCCCCCGCAGAGGTCACGACCCGGAGTTGGCGTGACTGTATGGCCATTAATCTGGATGCGGCATTTTTTGCCACTCAGGCCGCCGCGCAGCTCATGGCTGCGCAGAATCATGGCGGTTCGGTGATCAACCTTAGTTCAATTAATGCGCTGCTTGGTCCCACCAATATGCCCGGCTATGTGACTGCCAAAGCTGGTGTGGTGGGTATGACCAAGGCTCTGGCACGGGACTATGGGGAGTCGCAAATACGGGTCAATGCTATTTTGCCCGGATGGGTAGTGACTGATCGTCAGCTCGATACCTGGTTAACCCCAGAGGCTGAGGCGGACTGGATGAAACAGGTGGCACTCAAGGAGCGGCTGCAGCCCTCTGAGGTGGCTAATTTAGCACTGTTTTTGGCGGCAGATGATAGCCGCATGATTACAGGTCAGAGCTTTACCATCGACGGTGGCAGGACCTGACCCATGGCCGAATCTGTCTTTATTGCCGGTGACTGGGGTAGCACTCATCTGCGCCTCTATCTCTGTTGCCTTAACAGCATAGAGATTACTTCGGGGCCAGCTTCAGAGACAGCTGAGATATTAGCCATTCGAAATGGCCCCGGGTGCAGCAAAATAGATAATGATTTTGAGCAGATTTTCTTTGATTTGGTGGCAGACTGGATTGAACAGTATGGCCCTGTGCCGGTAATTCTGTCCGGGGCAGTGGGCTCTAATATCGGCTGGCATACAGTGCCCTATTTAGACTGTCCCGCTGGGCCAGACCAGATAGCTAGGGCTACAACGAAATTGCATGTTCGCGGGCTAGACCTGTGGATACTCTCCGGCCTCAAAACTCTCAATGCACTGCAGACTCCGGATATTATGCGCGGCGAAGAACTGCAGCTGCTAGGCTGGATGCTGACCCAGAGTAAACAGGCCAGTGAACAGATTGTGATGTTGCCCGGCACCCATAATAAATGGGCTCTGGTGAAGGACGGCCAGGTAGACAGCTTTGTTACAGCCTTTACCGGGGAGCTGTACTCTCTGTTGGAGCAGCAGAGTATGCTGATTACTCAGCCCATGGCAGAGAATTTTTCTGATAAGTTTTTTATGCAGGGCGTGGAGCTAGCCAAGACCTTGCAGCCAGGCCAGCTGCTAAATGCATTATTTGGCACCCGCAGTCGCCAGATTGCCGCGGAGCTAACGGCGGAGGATGCAGCCTCCTATTTGTCTGGTCTACTGGTGGCCTCTGATATTATTGGCTCTATGGCGCTATTAAATCCAGGAGCCCAGATTACCCAGGTGGTAATTATTGGTAATCAGATGCTGAGTTATGCCTACCAACTGGCGCTGAGTTCTCTGGGGATAGCCGCTAAGATTTGTGATCCAGCGCAGATTGCTGTGGCTGGCTATCAGGTCGTTTATCAATCTCTAGATAGGGACAGAGACCAATGAAAGAAAAATTAGACAGCTGGTTTGCACAGATGCCGGTTATTGCTATTTTGCGCGGTGTGCGTCCAGAGGAAGTGGTGGATATTGGCGAAGCACTCCACAGGGCAGGTATTGGTATTATTGAAGTGCCTTTAAACTCGCCAGAACCTTTCAATAGTATCGCTAATTTGGCGCAGGCTATGGGTGATCGCTGTGTTATAGGTGCAGGTACTGTATTGACTGGTGCTGATGTGGTGGGGGTTGCAGCTGCGGGCGGTGAAATTGCCGTTAGCCCCAATACTAATCCTGAGGTTATAAAGCTGAGTCTGCAGGCGGGTTTGATACCCATGCCCGGCTGGGCCACGGCAACTGAGGCATTTGCAGCCTACCAATCTGGCGCCCGCTACTTAAAGTGTTTTCCCGCCGCAACCTATGGTCCTGAGCATATTAAAGGGCTGAGAGCTGTATTGCCGAAAAACTGTCAGCTACTGGCCGTGGGCGGTGTAGGAGCCGAGGTTGCAGGCCAGTGGTTGCAGGCTGGGGTGGATGGTTTTGGTATTGGTTCGGAGCTCTATAAGCCCGGTGATAGCCCAGAGCAGGTCTATCAGTCTGCGCGCGCTGTGGTGGATGCCATTAACCTTGCGCGGGGAAAATAATGGTAAGCACCAGGCTCGTAGAGACTCTCAGGGTTGAGAATAAATTGGGTGAAGGGGTAATCTGGGATGCCGTTGGTGCCGCTGTCTGGTGGACAGATATTGAAGGCAGTACCCTGTATAGATACATTCCGCAGAATAAGCAGTTGGATCAGTGGGCTACGCCGGAGCGTCTGGGGTCTTTTGCCTTAGTGGCTAGCAGCAGCAGGCTGATCTGTGGCTTTGCCAGTGGTTTTGCCTATTTCAACCCTGCGACCGGTGCTATGCAATGGCTCAGTAAAATAGAACAGGATAATCCCGGGACCAGACTTAACGATGGTCGCGCTGACCGGCAGGGGCGGTTTTGGGCTGGCTCTATGGTGGAGTCCGGGGAGCAGGGTGTCGGCGCCCTTTACTGCCTTGATCACAGGTTGCAGTTGTCCAGTCAAATCTCTGGCCTATCAATTTCCAATGGTCTCTGCTGGAACCCAGATGGCACCATCATGTATCACACTGATACGCCCTCAAGAAGTATTTATCGCTATGACTTTGATGGGGCTACTGCAGCGCTCTCAAATCAACGCCTGCTGGTGCGCACCGAGAAGGGCTGCTTTCCCGATGGAGCCACAGTGGATGCGGAAGGCTATATCTGGAGTGCCCAGTGGGCTGCTAGCCGAGTGGTGCGTTACAGCCCCGAGGGAGAGGCGGACTTTATTCTGCCGTTGCCAGTAAGCCAGCCCACCTGTGTTGCCTTTGGCGGGCCAGAGTTAAACAGGCTTTTTGTGACCAGTGCCTATCAGGGGCTGGATGCGCAAGCTCGCGAGGCTGAGCCAGAGGCGGGCAATCTATTTATCTTTGAAACTGATATTCAAGGGATTGCAGATCCGCTGTTTAAACCGGATTAATCTGCCCTGAGACAAGGTTAATCTTTGGGACTAACTTTTGTGATAGGGGTTTGAGGTGGTCTCGCCTCAGATAAAGTAAGGCACTGCGTAGGTAAAAATGCTGGCACAGATAAAGATACCGGTGGACACATAGTAGATTTTTCGTGAGCGCTGCCTGGTCTTTAAGCAGGCGCGACCCAGTTCAGGATCAGCGGGACAGGGCATTCTGGCGGTTTTATAGTTGACCACTCCGGCGACCGCAATCATCACCAGAGCAAATAGGCTAATGGCTATTTTGTACTGGGACAGCACAATCAAAAACGGGAATACTCCCAGTAAGCTGGCAAAGCTGGCCCCCGCACCCAGAGTGACAAAAATAGCCGGCAGGGCGCAACATATCAATGTGGATGTAGAGGCAAAAAGGGAAAAGAAATTGGCCGCTCTGTCTTGCATGTTACTTTTCTACCACCTGAATCGCTGTGGTATTAAGGCCGTTATTGAGAATGTTTTTCTCAATACTAGCGCGGTCTATTTCTGTGTCTGGAGAATAGGATAGCAACACTTTTCCCGAGGCTAGATCCACGTCTATTTTGGTTACGGAACTATCTTTGCCAAAGGTCTTTTCAATGCCGCGGGCGCAAAAGTCGCAGACCATGCCCTGGACACTGATCACCACAATTTGATCTCCGGGCACAGCGCTGACAAAATTATCGAAACGCTCGGCATCAACACTGAGCTTTTGACCATCTACCATGGTGTCGTGCACATGGCCCTCGTGTGAGTGCATATGCCCCATCTCATGGTGAGCAGCCTGAGATGCTGTCGCTGCTAGTAGTAATGCTGCCAGTAAGAATTTTTTCATAGTAGTCTCATTTTTGTTATTAATTAGAATCTATACATCAGATGAACATCCCAGTCGGTTTTTTTGTGGTAGCCGACCTCAATTAAGGCACCACCTTTAAAAAACCGCAGTACCGGGTAGGTGATGCGTCTGTCGTCCAAATTATCTTTTTTGCTCTCTATCATCAACCAGGTGTGGAGATCGCCGTAGGCACCCAGATAGGGGGCGATGCCCAGTTTTACAGACTGCTCAAAAAGCTCATAACCCATGCCAGAGACCTGTTTGGCAGAGAAGCCGGCAAATAGGCGCCTGGTCTCCCAGTCTCCGGCCAAGGCATAAAAGTGATTTGTGCTATTGTCTAGTCCAATACCGGTTTTAAGATACAGATTGCGCTGGGAGGTAGTGGTGTTCTTGCGATTGATCAGATAGGTCAGTCTGGCCGAGGGAAATGCCTCTCCACTGATTTTATCTCTCTGGTAATCCAAGCCCAGTGAGTAGTTGATATTGGGTGTGTAGTGCCAGTAGATATTATCTGTCTGGGCTCCAGAGTTAGCCATCAGCGTATGGCCGCCTACATAGGAGATTGGCCGGCTCATTGAGTTTGAGGCGAGCAATAGAGAACAGATAAATATAATGGCCTTCATATACCCCCGTAGGGTATAGAATATTGGACCACTGTCAACTTATTTCTAGCGGTTACATCTGGGCATAAAAAAGGGGCGCCTATAGGCACCCCTTTTTTGTACTTCTTACTACTTACAACTAATGTCTCATAAAATGAGTGATGCTTAGAAGTTGTAACCAGCTTTAACATACCAGTATGAACCTTCGATACCATATGGAGAGGTCTCGTAGAAGATTGCACCCAGAACGTTACCTGGAACGCCTTCGGCAACTGCACCTGCAGAACCGTCGATGCGCAGGGCATCTTGGTCAAACATGTTCTGTGCACCCAGAGTCAGGTCAAAGTTATCACTGAAGCTGTAAGTCATTTCCATATCTACAGTCATCTCTGAGCTTGAGTCAGTACCAAACCAGTCAGCATGTACTGCATAGTAGCTGCCGAAGTAGTTGGCGCGAACAAATGCGCTCAGATTTTCAGTAGCACCGAAACCTGACTGAGACATGGTGAATGTAGCACGCTCGTTAGGCAGGCCTTCTTCAAGACGCTTAACTTTGCTATCGCTTGTAACACTACCCTGATCTGATACTTCAGTATCAGTCATGTTGAAGGCTGCACTAAATGCAGTCGACCCACCAAAAAGCTCAGTGTCGTATGTAGCAACGATATCCAGGCCCTGGGTGTCAGTGTTGAAGTCGTTAGTAAAGTAGTTAACCTGACCGATCAGCTCTGGGTTAGGAATACCAGCAGCAGCCATAGCAACACGCTGTGCAGCTGTGGTGTCGGCATTACTAGTTAGAGCAACACGGTTTTCAACTTCGATCTTGAACCAGTCAGCAGTAACATCTACATCACCGATTGACATAACAATACCGAAGGCATAGTTAGTAGACTCTTCTGGCTGCAGTTGACCTGCGCCCAGCTTAAAGCTTGGCAGAGTCTGCGCCTGAGTCAGCTGACCGCCAACGAGAGTAGTCTGAGTGTTAACAACGTTAGCCTGACCCTGAGTTGGAGCACGGAAACCAGTACTGTGTGAACCACGAATAGACAGGCTGTCTGACATCTGCTTGTTAAAGGTAACCTTGTAGTTAGCAGTGTCACCGAAGCTTGTGTAGTCCTCATAACGCAGAGCACCACCAACCAACAATGTATCAGAAACCTGAGATTCAACGTCCATATACAGCGCGTAGTTGCGACGAGAGAATGCACCAGCTGAGTCTGGAGAGAATCCAGCGAAGCCGTGAGAGCCAATGTTAAAGCCCTGTGCAGCATACTCACCTACTTTCCAAGAAGCTTCTTCACCAGAAACAACTTCAAAAGTGGTTTCACGCCACTCGGCACCACCAGCGATGCTAGTGTCGCCATACTGCTTCTGCAGATCCAGGTTAAAGGTCTTTTCTAACTGAATGTAGCTACCAGTATAGAAATCGCGCTTTGAATCAGGACCCATAGATGGGTTGAACGTGTTGTTCAGACCAAAGTCAGCTTCGTTGCGACCAACAGAACCGCTTACGTCATAGCGAACGCCGTCCATGTTTCCGCCAGTGATTTCGCCACGAGTACCAGCTGTGAAAGAGGTATCAGTGATGTTACCGGTGAAACGAGGAGTGTAGCCGCCAGGAGCCTGTTCGTTGTGAATATAGCAGTTAGGGTTAGCCATAATCGCATCGCGCAGAGCGTAGTCAGCAGGATCTACGTCAGTTGGGCAGTTACCGGACATATCGCCAGTTACGTCTGCAATCAGACGGTTGCCGTCACCATTTGTAAATACTCCGCCACGGCTGTCTGGATTACGGTAGTAGAAACCACCATCCACATCGCGCTCAGAGTAGTTACCAAACATGTAAGCTTCAGCGCCATTGCCCAGGTCAAGACCTGAGTTGAAGAAGAAAGTTACATCGTCGTCAATTTTTGGGGCACCCCAGATTTGGGCCGGATCTGTCACTGAAGTGTTGCCTAAGTCGATCAGAGCCTGTGCGTCTGGACGCTGCACGGAACGTGAAGTGTCATCAGCTTGCTTCACCTGGAAACTCAGGTTAACAAAACCAGCATCAGTCAGAGGTAAACCAACGTTACCTGCAACTGTAGTAGTGGTGCCGTCGCCTTCGCTGAACTCACCCTGCTTAACAGTTAGGCTACCGCCTTCAGAAGCGTCATTCAGTACAAAGTTCAAAACACCGGCAATAGCATCAGAACCATACTGAGCTGCTGCGCCATCACGCAGTACTTCAACCTGCTTCAGAGCAATGCTTGGAATTACAGAGATATCAGCACCCTGAGAACCATCGTTTACACCACCGCCCTGGAAGGCGATAACTGATGCACGGTGACGACGCTTGCCGTTAACCAAGATCAGGGTGCTGTCTGCAGAGAGACCACGCAGGTTAGCTGGACGGATCATAGATGCCGCGTCACTGATAGGCTGCAGGTGAACGTTCAGTGAAGGAATAGCACCCTGAAGCTGCATAAGCAGGTCAGAGCTACCAGCTGAGTTCAACTCATCTGCACTGAGAACGTCGACAGGAACTGGTGATTCAGTAACGGTGCGAGGTGCACCACGTGAACCAACTACAACAACTTCTTCAAGTGCTGCTTCTGCTGCAAATGCAACTGTAGGAAGCGCAGTGCTTCCTGCAATTACTGCTGCCGCAATAGTATTCATTTTCCAAAAGGTATTAGATTTCATAAATCTCCCCCGAGATGTTTGTGGATAAAGCTTTGGGTTACTGTGCCTATAATGGACTTTTTTATAAATTCCGTATTGTTAACCGAGCCAGATGGGATCTGTTTCTGTTACTGCATTGGTATAACGAAGGTAATACGCAAACCCTCATCTGCAAGTTTACTCTAATTGCAATCTCTTTTCGATAGTCGTTTTTAGGTAATTGAAAGTCGTAAAAGGCTTAGAGTTAAGACTAATTGTTAACTTGACCCATCAATGTCTTGGATTTTTTGCCAGGAATTTCTCGCACCAGCTTTGGTACCAAGAAACCGGGCAGTTCAGCCTGTAGTTGATGAAATATATGTTCAGCACGCTGCTGAGAAATATCAAAATGGCTGGCGCCCTCGATTGGGTCCAATAGATGTAGGTAGTATGGCAGCACCCCTACATCGTAGACTGTTTCGCTCAGCTCGGATAATACTTGCGCATCGTCATTGATACCTTTTAGCAGCACAGTTTGGTTAAGGATTAATATGCCTCGGCTTAATAGTCGCTGGATCATATTTTGTACGCTGGAGTCGATCTCGTTGCTATGGTTAATATGCAGCACTATTATCGGCTTGAGTCTGGTGGCAGTTATCCAGCTAAGAAATGGCTCATCAATGCGTGATGGGATCACCACTGGCAATCTACTATGAATGCGCAGACGCTTGATATGAGGGATATCTGCAATCTGCTTAGTTAGCCAGCTAAGAAAATTATCATTGGCGGCCAGTGGATCGCCACCACTAAAAATCACTTCATTAATTTCTTTTGACCTACTTATATAGGCGATGGCCTGTTGCCACTGCTCTTTACTCTGGCGATTTTCTTGATAGGGGAAGTGCCTGCGGAAGCAGTAGCGACAGTTAATCGCGCAACTGGGACTGACTATTAATAGCAGGCGATTGCGGTATTTATGCACAATGCCCGGCACTGGATTATGCTGAGTTTCTTCCAGTGGGTCTGCGCTGTAGCCCACCGCAGACTGAGTTTCTTGGATCACAGGCAGAACCTGAGCCAACAATGGGTCATTGGGGTCGCCAATTTTCATACGCTCAACAAATGGCCTTGGCACTCTCAGGGGGAAATCTGTGGCGGCCTGATGGCTTGGAGAGAGTTGCTCTGGTTTGAGTTGCAAGCGGCCCAGCAGTTCATCAATTGAGCTGATGCATTGACTAAACTCAGTTTTCCAGCTCGGTTGAATATCAATGGTCTGGGAGGTGATAATGGACGGCATAGGACAGCGGCTTTGGTTGCAAAGTTAACTCCAGCGATTTTACGCTATTTCTTCAGCATTAGTGGCCCTGAGTAATAATCTATTGAAGACCGACGAATTTTACATGACAAGAGCCCTTGAGCTCGCGGCTCAGGCTGGCGCTGCTGGTGAAGTCCCTGTGGGCGCTCTGGTGGTGCGAGATGGGCAGGTGATTGGCGAAGGTTACAATCAGCCTATCAGCGCCATTGATCCCACAGCTCACGCCGAGATTGTAGCCATGCGCAATGCGGCCGCCCATATAGGTAACTATCGTTTAATCGACTGTGATCTCTATGTGACTATCGAGCCCTGCACCATGTGTGTTGGTGCCATGATTCACGCCCGTGTGCAGAGGGTGATTTTTGGTGCCAAGGAGCCTCGGGCTGGTGCCCTGGCCAGCCAGCTGCAACTGATGGAAAACAAGCACTTCAATCATGTAATCGAATGGCGGGGCGGATTGATGGAAAAAGACTGTGGCGATCTTATCAGTGATTTTTTTCGCCGCAAGAGAGGCAAATAGCGGTTTTAAATGGTTGGTACGCCGTTAATTTCCCAGTCTACCGATTCAGCTGGCTCTTCGGTGTCCGGTTCGAAGTCCTGCTGAGACAGTGCATGAAGCTGCAGATAGGTTTTGTAGTACTGAATATTTTTCACATAGAGAACTGGCTCGTTGCCGCGGGCATAACCATGTTTGACTGTTGAGTAAAATTTCTTTTTGCTCAATAGGGGCAGATGCAGGCTAACATCGTCCCAGCTATCTGGGTTTTTACCATTGCGCACCGTTAAGATACGCGCATCTTCCAAATGACCAAAGCCCACGTTATAAGCGGCAAGTGCAAATAGAGTGCGATCAGGGTCTTCAATACGATCGGGCAGGCGAGCCTTTAGTTTAAGGAAGTAAGCTGCACCCCCTCTCAAACTCTGGGCCGCATCAAGGCGGTTGTCGACTTTCATCTCGCTGGCTGTACTCAGTGTCAGCATCATCAGTCCGCGCACACCTGTGGGTGATCTGGCCATTGGGTTCCAATGGGATTCCTGATAGGCCACCGCTGCCAGTAACTGCCAGTCCATACCAAATTCAGCGGCTGTTTCCCGGAACATTGCCTCGTACTTTGGCAGTCGGTTGGCAACCAGCTTTCCCAGCTGCTGCGAATTGGACACCGAAAAATTCTCGGTCTGAGCCAGCAGTTCACTGGTCATGGAGTCGAGCTCGCCAGACTTAATATAGTGCTGCAAAAACGTATTAGCGGCATCGAGCAGGGAGCCGTCATGATGGGAGGGAAAGGCCCAGGCCATGGGCTGGGGGTCAGATATATCCATCGCCTTGCGCGCTTTTGGGTAAATGTGGCGATTGATCAGATAGGCCAGTGAGTCCACCACTGCGTAGGTGATCTCGCCTTCATGGACTCGGCGAATAAGATCGCTCATCTCCGCATAATCTTGCTCTATCCAAGTGAGTTTTGGTCGTTCAGTCTTGAGCAGTTCCAGGTGTTCACTGTGAGAAGAATCTGCAATAACCACAAGTTCGCCGTCGAGATTCTCCAGAGATCTCGGGCGCCTGGTGCCGCCGCGGTAAATAAGCTGTTGGGTGACTTCAAGATATGGGGTGGCAAAAACCAGTGACTGGTTGCGCTCTGCGGTTTTGACTAGGTTGGCGGCGGCGAAGTCTCCCTGGGGTCCGCCCACTGAGTAGAGAAGCTGGCGCAGAGTCGGTTTAGTTTTGACCACTAATTCAACGCCCAGGCTATCAGCAAAGGCTTTGGCCAGCAGATAATCAAAGCCATTTTTACCATAGCCGTCTTCAAAATAGGTGGTTG
>Ga0075468_10000254_pt1 | contig 20198 bp, 14 predicted proteins | sample DEB08_DNA_12_FD_77578 | JGI IMG/M metagenome (GOLD analysis project Ga0075468, IMG submission 77578) | Aqueous microbial communities from the Delaware River and Bay under freshwater to marine salinity gradient to study organic matter... | ecosystem: Environmental > Aquatic > Marine > Coastal ...
GCGAACTTGATCGCCGATGGGCTGGGTGCACCGCCCCGAGCAAAATGCACAGGAAAGCCAATGGCGTGAATGCGGACTAATCGGTCGGCGCCAAGATGAGCGCGGTTGAGTTTGTCTACAGCGCGAACCACGTTTCTAATAGTGCGACCCTGAAAATCATCCCCCAGAGTGTAGATGCTGATTTTGCGATCCCGTTGATAAAAGGTTTGGATCGCGGCATTAATGCCTTCCACCGGGCTGGAGTTACTGAAGGGTGCCCAGTTGCCGAGGGTGGTAATGATCTCTTCGCGCATCTTTGGGCTGTCGGGAATCCAGCGCTCGCGATAGGCGGAGAACATATACTGGCCCATATCATTGAGCACCTGTATACCTTTGACATCGGGGTAAATATCGAGAATATTGATCATCTCTTTTTTTACCCGTTCCCAGGCGGCTACCTGCATGCTGCCGGAGGTGTCGATAACAAAAATAATATAGTCACTGTCCACGGGAATGCCGCCGATCAGATTGTTCTGCTGTTTAAACTCTGGGCCGACCAGGCGCTCCATCTCTTCGGTGAGAATTTGCATCACCAGCTGTAACTGTTCGGTTTCTCGGGCCTGAGACAGAGAGATAGTAGTTGCCTGTTTGTCGACGCTGGCGAGTTTGGCCTTGAGTCGTGCCACCCGGTCAAGCAGTTCTGAGAGCTGCTCCTTTCGCGACTTGAGCTGATCGTTGAGCACCACAGATTCACCGCGCACATCAAATAGCTGCTGTTGGAATTCTTTAACTGTGCCGCGCAAGGCTTCTTCTGCCTCTTCTAAGGCGCCGGGGTCTCCGACCTTGGCGATCACCAGTAACAGTACAATTGCGCCAAAGCCACAGCTGATAACGTCGAGAAACGAGATGCTGGCTTCCTGAAATTCGCGGCGCTGACGTTTCATGGCCAATCCCTCGAGGGCGCAATAAAGGCACCTTGGGTGTTTACGCCAACTTGCCAGAATAGGGCAGCGGCCTCGGGATCGCCCTCCATTGGAAACAGAATAGTATTTACCGGTGTGCCGCGGGGCAGGCTATCCAGGGCGTTGGCAAAGTAGCTGCGGCGCTGCTGGCCACTGACCATATATTTTTTCGGTGGCGTGGCGCCCTGAGTGGGCAGGCCATCGGTGAGAATAAATATATTGTCGGGCTGATCGTCGAAATCATTGATCGCGTTGATAGCATTGATCAGGCTGGTGCCATTCCCCGGGGAGTATTGGCGGATACTTGCCACAACCTGCTCCAGAACCAGTGAGTCTGCCGCGTCGAGCCACTCTCCCTCAGAGCCCACAAGGGCTGGCTGGGCTTCTGTATTAAACATATAGACTTGAAAGCGACTGCTGGGCGGCAGCTGCGCCAACAGCCATTCTACTGTGCGCAATGTCCACTGCCATTTCGGTGACTGTTGTTTATCTTCGTCGCTCATATTTCTCCGTCGCACCACATTGACCACGGTATCCGCGAGCATGCTGGCGGAGCCGTCCACCAGAATAATCACCCGCTCGCCGCCGAGTTTTAACCCGGTGAGATATTGACGGTTGCCGTCCCCGAGAAACTCCCGCACCTTATCGCCAAAATCCAGCTCTTCCATCTCGGCAGTCTGCTCTTCGAGCTGTTCCACCTGGCGGCGCAGTTTGGCGATATCGTCTTTGGGATCGGATTGGATACTTCTTTCGATTTCCTCGAGATCCGTGAGCACTCGGTCTGAAGCGCCCTGAGCTTTAACCAGCTCAAGCTGTAATTGCTCGAGGCTGTTTAACAGTTCGGTCTTTGATTCTTCAGCTTGGCGAATATCTTCCTGTAACAGTTCTACTTCAGAGGCGAGTCGTGGATCTGGAGTGACAATTTCGGTGGCATTGTGGCGCAAAATCAAAAATAGCAGAGTCACTGCACCAAAGCCGCAGGCCATGATGTCGAGAAATGAGAGGCTAAAGGCAATATTGCGACGCTTTTTAGCCATTGCAGACCTCGATTAACTCAAATTTGTAGGCGTTGATATACAACTCCATACCGCAGAGGGCTATATGGGGTAATTCCACTGTGGCTTTGGGGTTTTTGTGCAGCGCTATAACCTCCTCGCCTTTGATTGTCAGCACCGCTGTTGCGCTGTCATTATGGCCCTCTAAAACTTGAACTCGGTTACTCTCTATAGTGATGCTCAGAGGTTGCTGCAGCGGCCAGGCTAGCCCCTGATAGAGCAAATGCGTGGCAGTGCCAGGAAGCCTGACGTCCAGCGGCGGCTTTGCAGACTTGTCCTCCAGTTGCTCAATTGAGGTGATTCGGTGCAGGTGGTCACCTTCAGTAAGTGAGGCATTGGCAATCAAGTCATCGGCAAACTTAAAGCAGCTATCGACACCCTGATGAGCTTTTAAATGTCTTGAGGCGTGAAACTCATCGGTGAGTATGGAAATCATCCGCGCATTTTTCGAGAAGCTGACATCGTTGTCAGAAAATTGTCGCAGCATCGAGGTGAGTTTGTTTAGCCGACTTGAGAGTAGCTCCAGGACTTCCGACTTATACAGCATCACCGGCAGGTCACCCCGCGGTGAGGGAATTACCATGCCGTATTCCGACTGAGACTCAAAGCGTATTACCCAGTCCGGGAGTAGGTCATAGATTGCCTGCTCCCCCTGGGGTGCGTCCATGGGATCAAAGCGAAAGTTCTTCACTAGCTTGTCGCGGATATGTCTGGCTAATAGGGAATAAATATCCATGGCGCCCAGTTCTGGCAGCACACGCTGAGCGGTAATCTGCACGCTGTCTTCGCAGAAGGTAATTTGACTGGCGACTGATTGGAAAAGGTGCAGATCTATATGTAATGTGGTTTTTTCTTGTTCTTTCGGGCCGTGGACATGGTCTGCTATATAAATACAGTCAGCGAGGCTGCTATCGACAACCCCTATTACCTGGGTCGGAATTGCGCTGAGCAGGCCCAGCAATAACGACAGCTGTTCATCATCGAAACAGGCGGCGACACTGATAACCAATTGTTCGGGTGAACCGGCACTGTTGAGCAGTTTTTTCAACTGGGCAAAGGCGATGTCGGCATGGTGTCGTGCCCAGGGCAAATCGCCTGATAATTCGGTCTGGTTGAGATTGCGCCAGTACTGACGGTAGACGTTTTGGGGTTGCAGCCAAGCCTGTTTGCGTGCCTCGATGCCAGTGACAAAGCCTTCGCCAGTGTGCAGGGCAAAGCCGGGTTCGGAGAATACCTCGCCATCCTGATTTTTAATCAGCAGAGCTTGATCATTGAGTTCGAGGACAGCGAGACGCATAATTTATTTGGCCTTTAAAAAGCGTAGCAAGTTGTTTTCACAATAGGCGTGAGAGTCGAGTACCAAGCGTTCCTGAATAAGTTGTAACTGGTGCATAAAAAACATCACCACCATACTGATTAGCAGGGCAATAAAAGTTGAGTTAAAGGCTACACCGAGGCTGCTGGTAACACCGGCAATATTACCTTGCATGGCTTCGTGAGCCTGACCCAATGCAGCTCCTATACCGCGCACTGTGCCAATAAAGCCAATCGATGGAATCGCCCAGGTGATATAGCGAACCATTGAGAGTTCCGAATCCAATCGATCGTTTTCATTGTTGCAGACAACGTTTACCGCATCGGTGGCGGACTGCACGCTGTCGGTGACCTGGAAGCGTGTCAATGCAGTTTGCAGGGCCCGGGGCAGCAGTAGTGAGCGCTGCATATCGCCTAATGATTGCAGTGGTCGCGCCAGCTGACTGGCATCCTCTGGCAATACCCTGGATCCTTCACTGATATTAATCAGAGGACTTGAGAACATTTTTTGTTCGTGCAGAGCATTGCGGGTTTTGTAACCCATAATCGCCAGGGCCCAGATCATCAGAATAAAACAGGCCTCCTGCTCAAGATCTTTGATAACAATAAAAAACGATCGCGGCACCTCGTAATCTTCACCCGCGGCGGCCATCTCGGCATGGTGGCGAATAGTGCTCTCGGCATTGGGGCGCACTACGGTGACAAAGATCGCATGCACGACAATAACTGCCAGTAGCAGGGCGACTAGTTGAAAAAACATTTCGTTGGTGTGACTTTTCATTAAAGGCTCCTGTTATCGCAGTCTTCTGAGGACTGCTTAATGTTCAGTTGATCTAAATATCCGATGGCAGTGGCACCGGGAAATCTTCAGAGATCTCCTCGCTGGGCTTAAAATCCCCGGGGGGGTTCCTTTCACTGGCTGTTGCCGACTCTTTTGCCTGCGATGATTTGTCTGCTTCAACTGTTGGTTGAGAAGTATTTTGCGCAACAGCGTCTTCTGCCTGAGATGCTGTTATTTCCAGAGTGTTTTGCGACCACAACACCGACGAGCCCAGCATAGTGGCTAGAACCCCTGTAGCGCATAAAAATCTGATAATTTTGGTCATAGAATCGCTCTTGTTTGATCTATCATCTTTTTTCGCCAGTCGGTGATCTGACGACCTGAGGGGTTGTGGCGTGGCGCGCGGGCTACAGCGTTCGACCTGGTTTATCCACATAGCGCGCTATTCTAAAGCCTAAATCAATCCGCCCATCAGTACCAGAATCCCTGTAGCTAAGGCGCAGTTCGGTACGTGAGGCAAGGGCCCAGCTGGCGCCGCGAATCACATGTTTAGTACCTGTCTCGGGGCCCCGGGGATCCAAGTCAGGTTCACTGCGATTGGGGCGTATATCAAAGTAGTCATTGACCCATTCGGCGACATTGCCGCTCATATCATAGAGCCCTTTGCTGTTAGCTGAGAAACTGCCAACCACCGCAGAGACCGGATACTGATCATTGTAGTTGGGTAGGGTAAAGCTGAGAAATCCTCTGGCACTCTGATCCGCATAGTTGCCGCTGATTTGCATAGGCGGGTAGAGCTCATTGGCCCAGGGGAAGACCCGGCTGTTTGATTGCCCGTCAACTCTTGCGGCCCAGGCCCATTCGGCCTCGGTGGGCAGTCGGTAGCCATGAGCATCCCAGTTAGTGCCGCTAATACGCCCCTCTTCAACAATATAAAATGCCGGCAGCCCTTCTTTGCGACTCAGCCAGTTGCAGAACAGTGCGGCATCTTCCCAGCTGACTTTGACCACTGGTTGGTCGGCCATATCCAGAGTTTGGCCTTTTACCGCCGTTGAGCTATGTCGATCTTTCCAGCGTTTAAATTGGCCGTTGGTGGTTTCATTGGTGGCCAGATAAAAAGGTCGCTCGAGGCGCACGGCTCGCTCGGCCTCATTGGCGCGCCTGCCAGGCTGACGTCGCGGTGCGCCGAGCATAAATTGCTCATTGGGTTGAAACAGTTTCAGTTTGCCGCCGACCATTGTCTTTATTGTCGCCGGTCGCGAGGCCCAATAGGCTTGCTGCAATGTCAGCAACTTAATGGTCATTGCCTGCTGGTGCCCGGGTCTAGGTGTTACCGTCATGGACTTGGTTTCGTAACCGCTTTTTTCGACACTGATACTGTGGGGCTTGGCGTTTAAGGAGAGGGTTTGGCTGCCACTGCCCCGGCGTTTGCCGTCCACTAAAATCGTCGCATCAGCCGGTGTGATATTGAGTCGCACTGTGCCTATGTTGGGGGTGAGATCAACGCTGATTTGACTCTGTTGCTCGGGCTTAACGCTGACCGAGCGCTCGGCATTAAGATAGCCTTCGAGGAACAATTCAATCTTGTGTGTAGCAAAGGGCGTTACAGCCACATCCATAGGTGTGGTGCCTTTAAACTGCTTATCGATAGTAACGCTGGCTCCTTGGGGCGAGCTGTTGATGGCAACGGTCCCATCGGCGACGATCATCTCGATCAATGGATGCTCGGCCTTGGTACCGGCTTTGACTCTCACCTGCTGTTGCAGGGTTTTATAGCCAGCGGCCACAAGGGTCAGCTGACTGCCGGTCTCCAGTACTTCAGCGCTCAATGGCGTCTGGCCAATGAGGCGCTGGTCGATAAATAGTTCGGCGCCTTCGGGCACTGTGGTGAACTCAACCTGTCCCCAGGCTGGCTGTAGGCTTATATCAATGGCTTGGGTTTTGCCCAGTCCCTCAATATCCAGCTCTTGTTGCAAGGTGAAATAACGGTATTTGGAGAACTCCAGCTTGTGGGCGCCGCGGCTAATTTCGCTGATCGTACCGGGCACGCTACCGACATCCTGATCGTCGATAGATAGCTGTATATTGTCGAGCGTTGAGCGCACCAGTAAATTGCCTGGCAGTGGCTGCAGTTCTACATCGATTTCTTGAGTGGCTTCTCCGCTAACTTGGATGGTTTTGCGCAGGGGGTAGTAGCCCGGGGCTGTTGCACTTAGCTGATGTTCACCTTTAAGCAGTAAATAGTTGTCGCCAATATGAAATGCCAAAGCGCCCAAATCCACCTCTGCTGTGGCTGGATCCAGACGTAAAATAATGGCTCGAGCAGCAAACAAAAAAACCAGTATGGCAATGGCCACAACGGTAAAAAGAGTGGTAAAGATAACTACTGGCGAGGGGCTGCTGCGACCTTTGACTGGCTTGGCTTCCAGTGGCGTAAAGTCTGTGGCGGAGAGCGGCGTAGTGTTTTTTGTCTTGACCATAATTTTTTTAGTTTTGTTTGCGCTGGCGACTTTTGAGCGGCTATTTATTTAACAGCCTGTATTAAATAGCTTCGTTACAGCTAATGCTAATTGGCTTATCAAGGCCCTGATCTGTCACTGTGAATTCAATCCTGACATCGCGAAAGCCCATCCTTGTGCCGGCAACTGTATAGCGGCCTGGCTTTAGGGCGACAGCAGTTTTGTCGAAGGCCCCGAGTTTGGCTACCCTGAACAATGTCACATCGGTATTGCTGTCTGAGGTCAGCAGCACTTGAATTGGGGTCTGCGAGGCTTTAAGTGCCTGCCGCAGTTCGGCTATTTGCTGCTGTAATACCGGCCCTGGATTGCGGATACCGCTGGCATCCTGAAGGACTTTTTGGCCGCGGCGAAATTGACTTGTTGTGGAGAGTGCCAGTGGGTCACTGAGGGTTTTCTTAATTCGCTTGTCGAGATCGGCACGCACCGTCACTGGGATCTGCTTCGCTCTTACCTCGGTGAGTGTGCCGTCAGTTGCCAACAGCTGTTTATATACCTCTACAGCCTGTTGCCATTTTTCCTGAGCTTCGAGTTCAGTGGCCTGGGCAATTTGATTGCTCACCCAGAGCTGGGAGCGGCGTGTTTCAACCTGAGCCAATGCTTGAGCAACAGCAGCGTGAGCTCGATAGACAGTGCCAGCTTGTTCGAAGGCCTCAGTGGCAGCTGTAAACCTATTCTGGTCCAGTGCGCGGAAGCCGTCACTCATATAACTGCGAAAGCGCTGTTCAGTAATTTTCTGTTCTGTCGAGGCGAGGGCGGCAGCGGCCTTCTTGTGCTCGGGGTCGGCAGTAACCGCCTCAGTGAAAGCCTGCCGAGCCCGGTCTAGTCTATCCAGCGCGACCAGTTGATCACCCAGCTCCATGGCATCGATAACTGTTGGTAAAGTCAACGTTCGCTGACTTAGATGGATCACAGTACGATTTTCTGGGTCAATGGCTGTGGCCAATGTTGTGGCGTTAACCGCAGTGCTGAGCACTGAGTTTTCAATTGCCACTGCGGCGTCCTCAATCGCTTGTTGAAGAAGTGAGTGGGCTTTGCCTTCCAGCTCAGTGAGACCGTCCAGAGCACTTTGATAACTGTTCAAGGCATCCTTGTAGTCGCCAAAGCCATACTCTTGATCGCCGCGCTCAACCGCTTTTTGCGCCTGCTTAAATTCAAACGCTCCCCAATGCTCGACGCCACGCTCATTGAGCAGGCGGTCGCGGCGCTGAATAATCTCCGCCAGAACTGTCTGGGCATCTCGGCGATACTGGGTTTTTTGTGCTGCGGTTGAGGGGCTGACAACTGTGGGTGAAGGGACTGCCACGCGCTGAGATTGATCTGCGCCGCTGATCCAGGGTTCTGAAACTAAGCTGGGTAATACAAAGATCACAGCAGAGGCCAATAGCAGTAATAAGACTATGGCGAGCTTTTGTACCCCTTTTTGTTTGCTGTCAGTGGTGATCGGCTTATCCATAGATTAGAGCGTCCCACGTTCCTGTTGGTAGATTTTTCCCAGCAGTTCTTGCCATTGTTGATACTGCGCCTGCACTGTGCCGGTGAGGGTCACGGTGCGATCTTCCAGTTCAATCACTTGGGGAGCGATTTCAGCTTCCAGAGAAGAGCCCATCTCGGCCACGGATTCATTAAATTCAGAGGCTTTCTGCTTTTTGTCCAGGCCGGCTTTGAGTACAAAACCACCCACGGCTGCAGTGGCGGTGCCAGCATCATCGGCAATGCCTGTGCGTGCCTGAGAGCGTCCATAGATGCCCGCCAGAATGGCGCCAATGCCACTAATGATCTGTCTGTTGCCCTGTTGATTTAGCTGTCGAGCGCGGACCACTGAATCATAGGAGGCGCGGCGAAAGTCCTGATAGGCAAGGTGCATCTGTTGCGAGAATCCGTCGTAGTAATCTTGCATGCGGTCTATATAGAGGTAGTCGCGCTCGCGAATTTTGCGCACTCGCAGAAGGATGCTGTCATTTTCGGCGGGCAGCCGGGCAACGGTTAAAATACCTTTGCGGTTTTCATCGATGTAGCTGTCAAACGCCTCGGGGGAAAACTGTTTGGCAAAGCGCAGTTCGGAAATGGTGCGCAGTTCTTTGGCACGCTGATCGCTAATCTTCTTTTCGCGGTAGCTGAGCAGGTCATTGGCGATGCGAATAAACAGATTTTGAAAGGGGTCGCCAAGGCTTTTTAAGCGTCTGTCGTAGGCGTACTTTCCCGTGGTCTGTTTGTAACGTTTGCTAAACCATTTTTTGCCGCTGCTATCGGTGGCGGTGATTTCCAAGTCCATGGTTTCACCGTCGGATTGATAGATGGTGCCGCTGATATAGAGATCCATAATCACGTCGCTGCTGGGGGTGACGCGAATCGCGCCCCAGGCCCCGCTTTTCTCTAATACTTTGCCTAGCTGGTTGGAAAAATAGATCGCCTCGGCGTAACGCACTTCGGGAAACACAGTGTCGTCTTCATCGGTGAGATAGAGGCCGTCGTTTAATGTGGGTATTCCCACATCTAACAAGCTTTCCACTGGATAGGCCCGAGAGGGAGTGTCGAGCGTCAGCTTGGTGGAAGAGGTGACCTTGTCCACCGCCGCGCTGGCGCAGCTGCAGCCAACGATTAACAGCAGGGCTAGGGTTGCAAGTTGGTTTGGTTTGGAGGCGATAAGGCGATTACTCATGTTGGTCACTTTGGCTAACTTTGATTCTTTATACGTCTATATTCATCCCAGAGTTTCTCTCTGAGATCTGGATCCCGTTCTTTGCTAGCTGCGTCACGAATTTGGCGCAGCACAATATCATCTCCCTGGCCGTCATCTATATCCTCTGGGATGGGAATAATATCAGCTTCATCTTGACCTGCAGTGCCGGCCGATTGGTTGCCCGAACCCTCAATACCGTCAGCTCCTGGAGGTGCCCCCTCAGCGGCACGCTGTTCTAAGGAAGCGCTGCGATCAGAGCCTCCTTCACCGGCCTCTTCAAATAGCGGCTCATCACTGTCGATACCGCCGCTCGAGCCGCTGGGGCTGAGGATATCTATATCGCTGGAGCCGCCATCGCTGCTCATAACCGTATCATCAAACTCTTCTAAGGAAGCGTCTAAGGCCTCGTCTAGGCTTTCTGTACTTTCTCCACTGCCTGAGTCAACGCTAGAAGAGCCGTCAGTTCCTGCAGGAGGCCCACCAGATGGTGTCGGGCTGCCACCGGGGGAGGGCATGCCGCCACCGGGGCTGGGAGAACTTGGCGGTAGGCCAGATGATCCACCTCCAGAGGAAGAGGGCATGGGTGACCCAGAGCTAGTGGGTGATGGCATCTGACAGCTGCTCAGAGCTAGAGTCAACATAGCAGCTACTGCTATGTTGAGGGGCAAGTTCAGAGACGATTCCAGAGGCCCTTTAATAAGCCGCTTTTTAGGACGTCGAATAGACAATTCCGGTGCTTTTGATGCTGAACCAGGGCAAGTATTTTTAGTAAAATCGTTACTCATTATTAGTCTCTTGTCTCGACGGTTTGGTTGATTTCGTAGGAAAATTGGATTGTGGTACCAATCGGCTCTCCCTCGACTAATTTGGGTCTGTAACGCTGGGCGCGGATATCTTTAAAAATAGTGCGGCGGACATTTTTATCGAGATCTTCCGGCGGGTTAATAATCTCTATATTCCGCGGCGTACCGTTGGTCGTGATGGCCATGGAGATTTCCATGATCTCGCCCCCAGGTGTTTCCTGTCTAGCTGTGTTGCTGATATCGGTGAATTCAATCAGTCTGGCTTGACCAAATAACGCTTCTTGCAACTGCTCTGGTTGCTCACTTTGGCTAAGAAAATCATAGGCCAGTTTGTAGCTTTGGTTTGCTGATGCACGTTGACCAAACACCAGATACCAGTCTCCCAGCTCGGCGATGGCATTGGCCTGGTCTCGCACCGGGGTGTCCTCTTGCAGTTCCAGTACCTCAACTACCTTTTGCAGGGCCAGTTTGCCGCGCCGATAGTGCATATGTGAGGTGCTATTAGCGGCTTTGGTGGTGGACGCCGCATTAAAGGTAAATCCAGTCTCAGAGGGCTCTCCATACTTTTTAATATGGTTGGCGATAGAGTAGTGCAGATGGCTGAGCTTGCGATACATCTGCGGGGCTTCAGGATTGCTGCGGTTGTCAGTCTGATTGAGAATACTCTGCATGCGCGTGCCGAGCTTTTCAGAGATAACCAGATTTTGGTAGCCGCCGTTGGTGGAGCGGTCGCTATAGGTGCCCAGATACCAATCGAGCAGTTCTTCTAGGATTGGCAGCATACGCACGTCTTGGGCACCGTAGGCCTCAATGTTGATCAGATAGAGATTTTCCAGGGCTTTTTGCGATTCATCCCAGTTGCCAAGAAAGCTTTCGGTATCGGCAATCGACATTAAATAGGGCGTTTGGGTCAGGCTGTTGAGGCCAAAATTGACCCGTTCGATTTGCATGCCCCGCTGGAACGCTCGACGGGCGCGGTCATATTCCTGATTTGAGAGGTGGGATTTACCCAAGCCCAAGTAGAGATCAGAGAGTTCTAATGAGTAGGCGCTGAGTTCAGCCTCGGCAACATCTATGGCATCTAAATAGTCGCTCACCGGATCGCTCTGTTTAAAGCTCGGAATGTCGGATTGAGCGCTGGCAAGGCCCGCCAATATCGAAACGATAATCACCATTGCAGCCAAGCTCAGTTGGCGGATTGCGAATGCTTTGGCGTTGTCCTTCATATCGGGCTCCCCCCGTTGACATAGCAGTTTAGAGTCGACATATTGCTGCCGGTTCCATAACCTTTATCAGCGTCTGTAAATGTCCTGAGTTTGGTCGGATTTGTAGGCTAAATTTACGGGCCATTTTTACGGGCTATTTCTACAAGCCATAGGTTACAAACCATCCATCAGTGATATCCACTATGAGTTACGCTGTTATTGACGCAATTATTGTTCTGTTATGCTTCTGCGCCTGATTACAGTCTATACACTGGTGCAGAAAATTTCATGGCATGAGTAGCGCTTCTTCGATTAAGTATAGAATGATTTAAAAGGTCAAATATGAGTAAAGCACTAAAGGGATTGAGAGTTATTGAGTTGGGCCAGCTGCTGGCCGGACCCTTTGCCGGTTGCATGCTAGGGTATTTCGGCGCGGAGGTGATAAAGGTCGAGCCCCCGGGCGGTGATCCGATTCGCAACTGGCGCGAAGTTAAAGACGGCACTTCACTCTGGTGGCGCAGTTTGGCGCGGAATAAAAAGTGTATTTCTCTGGACCTTAAAACACCCGAAGGTCGCGACCTGGTTAAGCAACTATTAAAAACCGCCGACATAGTGGTGGAAAACTTTCGTCCCGGTGTACTCGAAGGCTGGGGGCTGGATCCTGAGTCCATGCGTGCCGACAACCCTGATCTGATTTATGCGCGTATTTCTGGCTATGGTCAAACTGGCCCCTACTCAGTGAAACCTGGGTTTGCCTCGGCCTGCGAAGCAATCAGTGGTTTCCGCTATGTTAACGGTTACCCCGGAGAAGCGCCGGTGCGACCCAATCTAAGTCTTGGCGATACTATCTCAGGACTGCATGCGGTACTGGGTATTTTGATGGCGCTGCGCTCGCGAGATCGCGGCGACGGCGGTCAGGTGGTGGACGTGGCCCTCTATGAATCCATGTTTAATCTGCTCGAGGCAGTGGTTCCCGAATATGACGGCGCTGGTGTTGTGCGCGAGCCATCCGGCACCACGGTAACTGGGATTGTGCCGACCAATACTTACGGCTGTGGCGATGGCAAATTTGTCGTTATCGGTGGCAATGGTGATTCAATCTATGCACGCCTAATGGTTGCAGTAGGTCATGCCGAGATGGGCACTGACGAAAAATACTCCACCAACGCTAAGCGTGTGATTCATGAAGCGGAAATTGATCAGGTATTAAAAAGCTGGTGTGCCAGTTTGCCACTGGCAGATGTGATGGCAACTCTTGAAGAGCATCGAGTGCCCTGTGGTCCGGTTTACAGTGTTGCGGATATGATGGAAGACAGCCATTTCCAGGCCCGGGGATTATTTGAACAGGTTGAGATCAATGGTGAGCCCTTAAAAATCCCCGCGATGATGCCGAAATTAGGCAATACCCCTGGTGGAACTCAGTGGCCTGGTCCGGAGATTGCCAGTCATACAGATGAGATATTGCAAGGGCTAGGTTTGGACAGTGACCAGATCAAGCATTTAAAAACCACAGGTGTAGTGACAGATAGCGACTAATTGCTGTTTGTTGCAAAAGACTGTCAGCTAAGAATTTACAATAAAATTTGTCTGCATAGAGGAAGGCATCATGAGTATCAATTCATTTCATCCACCCCGTCGCATGCTTATGGGCCCCGGCCCCTCAGATGTTAGTGAGCGTGTATTGGCCGCCATGGCGAGGCCTACTGTAGGCCACTTGGATCCGAGTTTTATCGGCATGATGGATGAGGTTAAAACTCTGCTGCAATATGTTTTCCAAACCAAAAACGAACTGACCTTTGCTGTATCTGCTCCGGGTTCTGCGGGTATGGAGTGCTGTTTTGCCAATTTGGTGGAGCCGGGTGACAAGGTGATTGTCTGCCAGAATGGCGTCTTCGGTGGCCGCATGAAAGAGAATGTCGAGCGCTGTGGTGGGATTGCGGTGATGGTCCAGGATGATTGGGGCCAGGCGGTAGATGCGCAAAAACTCGAAGAGGCGCTTATACAAAATCCGGATGCTACGCTGGTAGCCTTTGTTCACGCCGAGACCTCCACTGGCGCTCAGTCTGACGCCAAGACCCTGGTTGAATTGGCGCATAAGCATGACTGCCTGGCGATTGTAGATGCCGTCACATCTCTTGCGGGCACGCCACTAAAAGTGGACGAGTGGCAGATCGATGCGATCTATTCCGGATCACAAAAATGTCTCTCGGCGTCACCTGGATTATCCCCGGTGAGCTTTAGCCCCCGCGCCGCGGAAAAGATCAGCAAGCGTCAGTCCAAGGTTCAGAGCTGGTTCCTCGATCTCAATTTGGTGATGGGTTATTGGGGTGGGGAAGGCAAGCGTGCCTATCACCACACGGCGCCGGTTAACTGTCTCTATGGTCTGCATGAATCATTAGTGATGGTTCAGGATGAAGGGCTGGAAAATGCCTGGCAGCGTCATCAGAGCAATCACGAGCTGTTGCGCCAGGGTTTAGAACAGATGGGTATTGCATTTTTGGTCCCAGAGGCAGATCGCCTGCCGCAGCTGAACACTGTATTTATTCCCGAGGGTATTGATGATGCCGCGGTGCGCACCCAGCTATTAAATGATTACAACCTTGAAATTGGCGCTGGCTTGGGAGCACTGGCGGGCAAAGTCTGGCGTATTGGCCTGATGGGTCATGCCAGCAAGCAGGCCAATATTGATTACTGCCTGTCATCTCTAAAAGCCGTTATCTAGATCGGCTCTGTTGACTGATACTGGCTGCACTTGCGGCCAGTACTTTTAGCCCTGTTGGCACTTCTATTACCATCTGACCCTCTAATACTACCTGAACCTTTATTAACCCTCGCGTGAACCCATCTAAGGGCTTAATCCGCAGCTGGCATTAAATCCATTAATGCCAGTACCGTTGCCTGAACCCCGCGGGTAACCGCTGGCTGTGGGTCGATTCTAAACAGTGGGCTGTGGTGGGAGGCAATCGGTGGGCCACCAGCAGCTGCCGCTTTGTAATCTGCTGCGCTGGTACCACCGACGGAAAAGTAGACGCTGGGGATTGCTGGTTCAGTCGTGAAGTAAGGGAAGTCTTCCGCCCCCATACCTTTTGATGAGATTGAAACGACCTGACGCTCGCCCAACCCAGCTTGCCACACCGCCTTTAAACGTCGCACTAGCGGTGCATTGTTAATGGTCGGTGGAGTCGAGGATTTTGTCAGTATCACTTCGGGTAATTTATCTTCCGGAAGGCCGGCGGCGCGCCCGAGATTTTCGGCAATGCGTTTAATCCCTTTGAGCAGGGTGTCGCGAGTCTCGAGGTTGGTATTGCGCACAGTCAACTGCAGCACTGCACGATCGGAAATAATATTGTGCTTGGTGCCACCGTGAAATGAGCCCACTGTCACCACGCCGGGTTCCCGGGGCGCAAGTTCTCTAGATACCAATGTCTGCAGCGCCACGACAATCTGGCTGCCCAGCAGGATTGGATCTTTGCCTGCATGGGGCGATGCACCGTGAGCACCGACACCGTGAATAATAATATCCAGGCTATCGGAACCGGCGAAGGGCGAACCCTCCTGTACATTGATCAGACCCGCAGGTAGACCAGCACCAACATGGAAGGCCAACGCATAATCTGGCTGGCCAAAGCGCTTCCAGAGATTGTCATCCATCATTGCCTTGGCACCGCGAATGCGTTCCTCCGCCGGTTGGCCAATCAGCATCAGTGTGCCGGACCAGTTATCCTTGCGCGCCGACATCTGGCGCGCGGTACCGATCAGGCTAGTGATATGCACATCGTGACCACAGGCATGCATTACCGGCACTTGGTTACCGGTGACAGGGTCGATTTGAGTTGCAGTGGAGGCGTAATCCAATCCTGACTTTTCTTTTACCGGCAGGCCATCCATGTCAGCGCGCATCATCACCAGGGGGCCACTGCCATTTTTCAGTATGGCCACTATGCCGGTGCCGCCAACTTTTTCGGTCACTTTGAAACCACTTTTACGCAGCTCGTCGGCAAGTTTTTTTGCCGTTTTGGTCTCCATAAAACTGAGTTCGGGATTGCGGTGAAAATGGGTAAACAGTGCGCCCAGACGTTCGTTGTAGTCCCGGGTTATGGCGCGGCCAAGTTCATCGCCATTGATGGCATTGGCGTGGGAGTTGGTGGCGGTTGCACCAAGAATGAAAAAAAGTGCGCCAGCAAGAAAAGTACCAGCAAGAAAAGTACCGGCAAAAAAAGCACCAGGAAAAAAAGCACTGGCAAAAAAGGCTAGTCGCGGCATAGGTAAATTTTTCATAGGGGTTCCCGTTGGAGATAAATAAATTCTGAAATGACTCTGCCCACCTGCTGCAGACTATCGGCGCTGCAGCGATCAATAGTATCACCACTGGTATGCCAGGACCGAGGGAATGGCCAGTGGATCAGATTGACTACCTTGAGCCCGGCGCGCAAAAAAGGTAAGTGATCGTCCTCTATATAAGTGCCTTTATGATTCTTAAAAACTGTCGCTCCCTGAGATTGAGCGATGCGCCAAATTTGATCTTGCAGATCTGCGGCGCTATCCCGAGAGAAGCGTTCTTGGGGAATAGTCAGATCGAGGTCGCAGACCATATCCACCACCACACCTGCAGTGGGGCGATAGAAGGGGTTTTTTCGAACAAATTCAGCGGCACCGATTGAGAAGGGCAGGCTGTCTATATTACCCATATCCTCGAGATCGAAAAACACCAGATCCACTGTCACAGGTGCGCGCTGACTGCTGAGTAGCCGCGCCATTTCAAGCAGTACAGCGACCCCTGAAGCTCCGTCATTGGCGCCAATAACAGGCTCTGAGCGTTTTGCTGCTACCGCGTCGCGCTCGGCAATAGGACGAGTATCCCAATGAGCAGCGAGCATAATCCGCGGATGATTTTTTTGCTTCGAGTCGGCGGCATAGAAGCTCGCCCAGAGATTGTTTCCGGATAGGCCGTGAGCTGAAAACGGCTGCACCACCAATTGATCTGCTTCTGGTTCCAAAAGCTGCTGAATATAGTCAAGGGTTTTTTGTTTGCCGACATAGTCTGCTGTGCGTGGCCCAAAGCTGATTTGGTGGGCAATATGCTGCAGGGCTTGCTGGCCGTTAAATTGGCCATTAAGTCGCTCATTAAGTGAGTTATCTGGCGGCTCAGCTAATTGACCCTGTGCCAATGCTGGTAGGGTGACAAAGGCACAGGCCATGGCTAATTGAGCGATTAATTTTTTAGGGTTGGAGAACATTTTTACCCATACAACTTTTTTCGTAGGCGGTTTATCAAAATAGCTTAGTCGCTCCTTTGCATCGCGCCCTCTGGCCCGTTGATCATGGGCAACTTAATCTGATAAAAGCCATAAATTATCGCAATAAGTGGGCAGCAGAGATTAAAGAGGGCGTAGGGCGCATAGTAAAAAGTGCTCACGCCCAATGTCGCCGACATAAAGGCACCGCAGGTATTCCAAGGTACCAACACTGAGGTGAGTGTGCCGGAGTCTTCCAGCGTTCGGGATAGATTGATCGCGCGCAGGTTACGACGTTTATAAGCCTCGGAAAACATCTGCCCGGGAATCACGATCGATAGATACTGGTCGGCAGCCAGAATATTGGTACCTATGCAGGTAGCGATGGTGGTGCTGATTAGCCCGCCGGCAGATTTTACTCGGCTCAGTGCGGCTTCCACTATGCGTTCTAGCAGGCCAGTGCGAGCCATAGCGCCGCCAAAGGCCATAGCATTGATAATCAGTCCAATAGTCAGCAGCATACTTTCCATGCCACCTTTAGATAGCAGCGCGTCCATGGACTCATTGCCACTCACCGAACTAAAACCTAAAAACATCGCTGTGAACAGGCCCTTAAAAATGGCTGCAGAGCTACTTAAACTACTGTCTGCCGCCAGGGTAATTACGGCATCCCACTGAAAAAGTACGGCGAAGATACAGCCTGCTACCACACCACAGATCAGTGTCGAGAGAGCTGGCTTGCGCATGACCGCCATTACTAACAGCAGCACCAGTGGGGTGAGCATTAGGGGATTAACTAAAAAAGCATCCTGCATTGCCGCTTGCAGAATTTCAATATCATCCACTTGCACATTTATCGCGCTGCCCATGCCGAGCATAAAAAACAGTCCCAGGGTAATCACAAAGCTCGGCACAGTGGTCCAGAGCATATGTTCAATATGGTCAAATAGATCACTGTTGGTGACAGCCGCAGCCAGATTAGTGGTATCCGAGAGGGGTGATAATTTGTCGCCAAAATAGGCCCCAGAAATGATCGCGCCAGCACTGATTGGCAGCGATAGATCCAGCGCCGCAGCTATGCCCATAAAGCCAATACCTAGGGTACCGGCCACCGTCCATGAACTGCCAACACTAAAGCCGATTAAGGCACAGACCAGACAGCAGGTCATATAAAAATAGTCCGGCGACATAATCTCAACACCGTAATAGATCATGCTTGGCACGGTGCCAGCGAGGATCCAGCTGCCGATCAGGGCGCCCACCATAAATAGAATCAGAATCGCTGGCAGAGACACGGTAATAGTGTCAATCATGCCCTGCTCGATTTCCTTCCAGCTCAAACCATTCTTAATGCCGATTAATGCAGCTATTGCAGCAGCTAGAGAGAGCGCCACTTGATTGGGTCCCGAGGAGTCGAGACCGAACACAAACACCGTGCCAGCAAGCATGGAGATTAAAAGAATAACGGGAATCAGTGCGTCTAGAAGGCTGGCTTTTACCAGGGGTCGGCTCATAGGTATCTCAATTATTATATTTTTAGGGCTAGAGAATGAGGATCGGTCTAATGAGACGTAACTTACCAGCACTGCCTCTATCTATCTACCTTTCTCGACAGACCTATAGCGAAAAGTGCTCTGCGGTCAGATCCAATGCCAGGGTGGCGCGCTCGATCAACCTGTCGATTTCGCCATCAGTGCAGATCAGCGGTGGTGAGATGATCATCGAGTCACCCACAGCGCGCATTACCAGACCATTTTCTATTGCTAAGTCACGACAGATTCCACCGGATACCTGGTCCGGTGCCAAGCGTTCGCGAGTCTCTTTATTGCGCACCAACTCTATGGAACCAAACATGCCCAGCCCGCGAGTATGGCCAACAATAGGATGTTCCCCCAGTTCGGCCCAGCGCTTTTGCATATAGGGCGCGGCATGATCGCGAACTCGCTCGAAAATATTCTCTGACTGCATAATATCTAAGGTGGCCATGGCCGCCGCGCAGGCAATAGGATGCCCTGAATAGGTAAAGCCATGGGCAAACTCGCCGCCCTTAGCGGTAATCACGCTGGCGACTTTATCGCTGACTAAAACGCCACCGAGAGGCTGAAAGCCATTGGTCACGGCCTTGGCAAAGGTGATTAAGTCCGGCTCAGTGCCCAGGGTCTGGCTGCCAAACAGCTCACCAGTACGGCCAAAACCACAGATTACTTCATCACTGATAAACAGAATATCTCGCGCTTTGAGAATGCGACTGACCTCGGGCCAGTAGCTGTCGGGAGGCACAATCACGCCACCGGCACCCTGAATCGGCTCGGCAATAAATGCGGCAATATTGTCTTCACCAATCTCATCGATTTTTTCTTCTAGGGCACGTGCCGCTTTTAGGCCGAACTCCTCAGGGCTGAGATCACCGCCATTTATAAACCAGTTGGGGTCCACTATGTGCTCAACATAGGGCAGGGTTTCGAACTGCTGGTGCACAAAACCGAAACCACCGAGGCTCGCCGAGGCGATGGTGCTGCCGTGATAGGCATTTTGCCGGGAGATGATAATGCGCTTATTGGGCTTGTCTTGGAGATCCCAGTAGCGACGCACCAGGCGAATATTAGTGTCGTTGGCCTCGGAACCTGAATTGGTGAAAAATACATGGGTGAAACGCTCTGGGGCCAAATCCACCAGACGCTCAGCCAGCTCAACAGCGGGAGCATTGCTGCACTGAAAGAAATTGTTGTAGTAGGGCAGCTGCTCAAATTGACGACTCACCGCCTCGGCAATCGCCGGCTGACTGTAACCGAGACTGCAGCACCAGAGACCTGACATGCCGTCGAGTATCTGATTGTCATCGCTATCATAGATATAGATATGCTCTGCGCGGTTAATGATTCGCCCGGGCTTCTTCGCATATTCATTAAAGTCGGTAAACGGATGCAGGTGTCGCTGTGTGTCGAGCTCTTGCCATTGCTGGGTGGTTCGGTGTTTAGTCATAGGAATTGCGGTTGCCATATTGTTGAATATTCAGCCATTGGGATATGTTTTAAGCGAGCTATAGTAGCGTTATTTGGCCATATAAAACCTCTTGGCACAGGTACCCAAAGGGGTGGTTAACAGGCCATGGCGGCTTTTCAGTCTAAAAACAAACGCTGCAGCCGGTAAAAAAAATCTGGTGAGCGAAGAAGGCTGACTATACACTTAGCCTTCGATGATGAAGGCCGAGGGAATTTTTCGCAACCAAGAAGCTGCAGGGCTTGGCGAGACAGAAAGATGATTCAACAACCCATTTTTAACCACCAATTATAAAATAAATAAGGCGAGTTAATCGCCGATAATGTTTACTGGGAGAGTTGCTATGACGCACGCTAAAATTAGAAAAACCTTGATCTCAGCGGCAGTGGCCGCAGCGACCTTGAGTGCCGGACAGCTGTCCGCAGCACAGATCGAAGAGATTATTGTCACTACACAGAAACGCCAGCAAACACTGCAGGATGTGCCTATTTCGGTCTCGGCATTTAGCGGCAGCTTTATGGATAAGGCGCAGATCTCTGACGCCAAACAGGTGGCGCTGTTAACACCTGGTGTCTCCGGTGATACAGATGACTCCTTTCTCGATTCGATGAATGTTCGCGGTATCAGTACCAATGATTTTGGGGTTGGCGCCGAGCCCTCCATTGG
>Ga0075468_10000272_pt1 | contig 19492 bp, 20 predicted proteins | sample DEB08_DNA_12_FD_77578 | JGI IMG/M metagenome (GOLD analysis project Ga0075468, IMG submission 77578) | Aqueous microbial communities from the Delaware River and Bay under freshwater to marine salinity gradient to study organic matter... | ecosystem: Environmental > Aquatic > Marine > Coastal ...
CATAGGTGAAATAACTATTTGGGATAACTGTTCATTTGATGATGTAGTTTTAACTCAATCACCAGCTGCAGGAACGGAATTATTATTAGAGAACGTTTCACAGACTATTACAATTACTGCAATAGATGCAAATGGTACTGGAAACTCTTCTACTTGTTCGTTTGAAGTTTATGTAAGATGTGTGAAAGAACTTAGTATACCACAATTCATCTCACCAGATGGAAACGGACAGAATGACTTCTGGAATATTCCAGAATTGGCAAACTATCCGAACAACACTGTTAAGGTATTTAACAGATGGGGTAACTTGGTGTTCGAAGAAAATGGATATACAAACACATGGGATGGAACATCCAATGTTGATAATGGAGCTAACAGATTGATGGATAACAAAATGTTACCAGAAGGTACGTACTTCTACATTATTGACTTAGGGGATAACAGCTTTGAACCTTATACTGGATATATCCAGCTTAAGAGATAAGCTAAAACAGACAAACTAAAAACACAAAAGCCTCATTAGAAATAATGAGGCTTTTTTTGTGGATTATATTTCCAACAATCTTTAGAGTTAATAATAATCTGTTTTAATTAAAGGAGCATTACAACTAAAGTTAAAACACTTGAGCATAAAAAAGCCTTACTTAATTAAGTAAGGCTTTATAATTAATTTCACTATACTGTTTAGTTTATCCTACACTTCCTTCAAGTGAAATTTCAAGGAGCTTTTGAGCTTCTACAGCAAATTCCATAGGAAGCTTGTTAAGCACATCTTTAGCGTATCCATTCACTATTAAGCTAATGGCTTTTTCTTCGCTAATTCCTCTTTGCTTACAATAAAACAATTGGTCTTCACCAATTTTCGAAGTTGTCGCTTCGTGCTCTATTTTCGAACTTTTATTATTACACTCAATGTAAGGGAAAGTATGTGCTCCACATTCATCAGTCATTAGTAAAGAATCACATTGAGAAAAATTACGAGAATTTGTTGCTCCTTTATTGATTTGTACCAAACCTCTGTAAGAGTTTTGACTTTTCCCTGCAGATACACCTTTAGAAATAATTGTACTCTTAGAGTTTTTTCCTAAGTGAATCATTTTAGTACCTGTATCAGCCATTTGGTGATTGTTGGTAACTGCTATCGAGTAAAATTCACCAATAGACGAATCACCTTTAAGGATACAAGATGGATATTTCCAAGTAATAGCCGATCCAGTTTCTACTTGTGTCCAAGAGATTTTAGATTTAAAACCTTCGCAAATTCCTCTTTTTGTAACAAAGTTGAAGATTCCTCCTTTACCGTCTTTATCTCCAGGATACCAGTTTTGAACTGTAGAATACTTTATTTCTGCACCAGCCAAAGAAACTAATTCAACAACTGCAGCATGTAATTGATTCTCATCTCTCATAGGAGCCGTACAGCCCTCTAGGTAACTTACAGAGCTATCTTGATCAGCAATAAGTAAAGTTCTTTCAAATTGCCCCGTATTAGCTTCATTTATTCTAAAATAAGTAGATAGTTCCATTGGACACTTAACTCCTTTTGGGATATAGCAAAATGAACCATCTGTAAATACTGCTGAATTTAAAGCAGCATAAAAATTATCGGTTTGTGGAACTACGGATCCTAAATATTTTTTAACTAATTCAGGATGGTTTTGTACAGCATCACTAAATGATCCAAATATAATTCCTAGTTCACCTAATTTTTCTTTAAAAGAAGTAGCTACAGAAACAGAATCCATTACAAAATCAACTGCAACTCCTTGTAGTTTTTTTTGTTCATCCATAGAAATTCCAAGCTTATCCATGGTAGCTTTTATTTCTGGATCAATATCTTCCCAGTTTTTTTCTTCTTTAGATGGAGAAGAGTAATAAATAATATCTTGGAAATCTGGCTTTTCATACTTTACATGAGCCCATTCTGGCTCTTTCATGTTTTTCCAAATTTCAAAAGATTGTAATCTGAAATCCAATAACCATTCCGGCTCATTTTTTTTAGAAGAAATAAGTCTAATAATATCCTCATTCAATCCCTTAGGTATCTGCTCAGACTCTACATCCGTAGTAAAACCAAACTCATATTCTTGAGTTTTTAAGTCTTCTTTTAAATCGTCTTCGGTATATTTTGTGTTCATTCTTCTTCTTTTATTTATCTACAATGAAAAACTTTCTCCGCATCCACAAGTTCTGTCAGCATTAGGATTTTTGAAAACAAATCCTTTTCCGTTTAATCCTCCTGAAAAATCTAGTTCCGTTCCTACCAAATACAAGTAGCTTTTTTTATCTACAACTACCTTTATTCCATTGTCCTCAATTTCTTTGTCTGTCTCTTTTAACTCATTGTCAAAGTCCAATTCATACATTAAGCCTGAACACCCTCCGCCTTTTACACCAACACGAATGAAGTAATCGACTTGCCCTTCGTCTTCCATAAGACGGATGGCTTGCTTTTTTGCATTATCACTTACTTTTATCATTGTTGTTTTCTTTTATCTTAATTGGTTACAAAAATAGTGAAAAAACCATGCCTTGTAAAGCTTTGAATGGTTTATTTTTAATTAGTCTAAATAAGGAGGAGGGAACTAGTGTTCGTCAAGAAAATTATCTAAAAGTTAGTTAGATGTTGAAACTCATGAATTCTTCATTTTTTTCACGAGTTAATAAGCTTAATTTTTGCTTTTTAACTTTAGATTCAGCCCAAAGTATACAGTTAAAATATTCGAACGGAATATTCTCAAATGTATCAGATGTAACTTTTTTCAAATCAGAAATAAATTGGCTCAAAACCTCGTCAAGCTCATAATTATCAAAGTTATAGCTTGTTGTTTTTTGCATGAAATTTAAGACTAAAGTTTCATATTCAAAAAGTTTATTTCTGGTTTTCAAAAACCTCTTGGTCGATTTCAAAGTATACCTCACTAAGTCTTTGTTGTCAAGTTCAAAGTGGATGAATAAATTCAGGATTTCAGCCGAAGAATAGACTTCTTGGCTTTGATCAATATCAATATCATTTAATAGGGAGTTTATCCATTTTAGAGCTTTACTAAATTTATCTTGAATAAATAAAATGTGAGCAATGTTGTAATATAGAAATGCTAAACGTGATTCATTAAGATTTTTTTTGTTCTCAGATATAAACTCATAAATAGTAGGAGAGATTTTCTCAAATTTATTAAAGTCACAAGTTAATTTAATAAGTAAAAGCTCTAAACTAATAAGGCTCGACTTCACTTTAAGTACAACATCTTGACTTCCTTCCTCTTCTGCTTTGCTATAAAGAATCTTTAATTTATTGTATAAAGCCTGAGCGTTCTCAACTTCTTTGTTCTTCATGGCTAAATACACACCATTGGTTAGTGTTGAAATTAATATGTTTGGTTCTTCACCAAATTCATTTGGGTTTTCTTCAATAAGAGTAACATTTTTAATTACTGATTTTAAACTTTCTTTATCATCATAAATTGCAAAACAATATGCACTTAGTATGTGGTTGAAGAGGTATTTCATCCTTATTTTTCCCTCTGGAATTATAAGTGTATGAAGTTTGTTTTCAATGTCGGCTTTTAATGATTCTACTTGCTCTGTTGTTCTTGCCCTTCCTATTTTATTTAAATGTCTAAAAAGAATTGCTTTAAATTCCCAAAGTTTAGAGTTTAGCGAAACATTATTCAGTACGTCTTGCTCGGTAAAAGTTAATACTTCTATTTGTTTAGATGTAACCTTTTGGTAATTATCCTTTTCAATTAGTTTCTTTTCCCAAAGTAAAAGCTCAGCAAAGAGATGATTTTTGTTGTATTTTATTGCTTGTTTTTTTGCTGATAAGATTCTTTTTTGGCATTGCTTATAAAGAGATTTATTAAATAAAATCTCTACATAATGAATCTCATTTCTTATAAGTTGTTCTTTAGATTTTTCAGCATAAAATGCATCTAAACTTTTTAATATAGTATCATAAAGTCTAGCTTTTGTTATAGAGAATTTATTAGTGAAAGCATGACTTTTTAGTTTTTCTAATAATGCTTCTTCATCATAATCATCCATGCTCTCCATGTGTTCAAATAATATTTGTGCATTATTTGGTCCGGAAGAAGTGTGTCTTGCTACAAATAGTTTAAAGTAACGTTTTTCTGCCTTGGTTAAAGACTTAATTAATTCAAATAAGTGGCTTGAGTATTTGTTTGCCATAGGATATTAATTAATATTTAAACAGTTAATTATAGAGCATAAAAAAACCATCAGTCGGAGAAAGATGGTTTTTAGTAATTTTTTTTAAGTTTAGTTTTTAGCCTTTTTGTTTGATTTTTCTTTGTCCTCATTGTCAGGATCAGTAATAGAATCGTCATTGTCATCACCATCCCCATTTGTTATATCTCCATCTACAGAGGATGAACAAAAAACACCTGGTGTCTTACTCATTTCTGGATTAGAGGAGTCTGATACGGGACTTAATGGCTGTTCTTTTGAACAACTAAAAAGCATGATAACTGCTAAAATTGATATGTATAAAAACTTTTTCATTTATTATTCTTAATCTAATGTACGAAAAATCCTTTAATATATGTGGTTTGAGAGACTAATTTATTTATCGGTCGCATTTTAAGTTTAACGTAATGTAAAGTTTACAGGCAATACAAAACGTACAGGAACTTTTTTTCCTCTTTGTTCTCCTGGTGTCCATCTAGGCATTTTCTTTACCGCATTCATAGCTACTTCATCACATCCGCTTCCAATACCTCTTATTGTTTTGATGTCTGTAATCTTTCCATCAGAACCAACAACAAACTGTACATAAACCTTTCCTTTTACACCAGCTTCTTTAGCCATCTGAGGGTACTTGATGTTTTTACTTAAGTATTCCATCATTTTCTCGTATCCTCCAGGAAATTCAGGCATTTGTTCCACTACTTCAAAAATAGTTTCAACCTTAGGCTTAGCTTTTTTCTTGAATTTAACAATAGTGTCTAAATCTTGATTAGTGTTAATCACAATTTCTTTTACCTTCTCTTTGTCATCCACAATTTTAATTTCTTCTGGTGGTGGCGGTGGTGGCGGTGGTGGCGGTGGTGGCGGTGGTACGTTCTGCACCAATATCACTTCTTCAATTTTCTCGTCTTCTAGTGCTTTTTTCTCTTCAGGTAGTTCGTATTCGCTTCCTAATGAGGTTTTTATTTCAAAAGCCATGAACAAAAATATTGCAGCAGCTGTTAATCCTAATAAAAATATCGGGATTTTCAGAAACTCAATACTGGCTTCATTTGATTTTTTTGATTCCATAATCTTGTTAATTATTGATTGAAAATACGAAATAAATCGTGTTTTAGTATCTTTTTCTGTCGAATTTTAAGATATATTATACATTTCTTTTTATCCAACTAGCTCTTTGTAAGCCTCTGCATCTAATAAATCAGAAAGTTCGCTTTCCTCAGATAATTTAATTTTAATCATCCAACCTTCATTGTACGGGTCTTCATTTACAGCCTCAGGGCTTTCTTCAAGTTTTGCGTTAAACTCAATAATTTCTCCAGAAAGTGGCATAAATAAATCCGATACAGTTTTAACAGCTTCAATTGTACCAAAGACTTCTTCCAACTCAAGAGTTTCTCCTTCTGTTTCAATTTCTACATATACAATTTCACCAAGTTCACCTTGAGCAAAGTCTGTAATTCCTACTGTAGCTATATCACCTTCAATAAGCACCCATTCGTGGTCCTTAGTAAATTTTAAATTTTCTGGTATGTTCATCTTTATTGTTGTTTGTCCAAAAATAATCAAATTATTTTACCCCGTGCATCTTTTTTAAACAAATTATTTAGGGGTTGTATTACCAAAGTATTAAACATGCGAAAGCCGAGTCTTACTATTATTCAGACCCGGCTTTCTTGCCCTATTTAGACTATGTTTTATTTCTTGTTTATTGGATTTACTAATCCTTCCCATCCAGTTAATGTTGCTTTTACAGATCCAACTGCAATATCAGTTTTAACTAATACTGGGATTTTGTTGTTGTCGTTCGTTACCCAAATAGTCATACTATCTTTTGATTCCCAAACTCTTCCTTTCATCATTAAAGGTCTAATTTTGATACAATCAAACTTTCCTTTTCTGGTTTTTATAGTTTCAGTTCCTAAATATTTAATCTTAAATGGAAACACTTCATTGTCTATAAACATATCCATTTTGTACTCTTGTCCAATTTTTGCTTTTGAGTAATCAAGAGTTCTTGCATAGTAAAAAGAAGAAAGCATGTCTTGAATTCCATCAGTTACCGCAAACTCTTTTTTATCTTGAGTCTTAACTTTATTCTCGTTTTGTTTAAAGATGTAATCTTGATTAATTTTAAAACCACCTTCGTCTACTCTTCTGATAAACATCCAAGGGAATACACTTTCAGAATCAATGTAACTTTCGTATCTATCTTTTACTTTAAATACCCAGTTGAATGAACCTAATGTTCTACCCGTTCCAACTACATGTAGTAAGCTTCTTCCTTTTACAGTTTTACTAGTTTTCTTTACTTCCATAACTGCTTCTCCAGCATCTACAAATCCGTAATGTAAACGGTAAGTTAATTTTTCACCAGCTTTAAAAGCTTTGTGTTTAACTGTTCTGAATTTTGTGATTTTAGTTGCTTTCAATACTTCTGGCTGACTAAAGCTAAAAGCATTTGCGTTGGAAGAAAGTAATATAGCTGAAGCTATTATTCCTGTCGTTTTTATAAGTTGGGCTATTGATTTCATTATTGTGAGTTTTTAAATTCACAAGTAATAAAACAAAGAGTGTGCCAAATCTTATTTTTTAACCTCTGGTTTCTTAGTTAGGTAATAGATATTTACCAAAACAATGAAGGAGTTTAGGATGTAAATTGGTGGTTGTGATGGTGTTAGCAGAAACCCATAGGCGATAAATAATCCTGCACCAACTAGGTTTAGTAATCTGAGTGCTCTAATATCTTTCATTAAAAATGAAATACCTATAAACCCCATGGCCAAGTATCCAACTATGTCAACTAATAATTTTTCATCCATAAATTAAGGGTAATAAGTGTATTTGTATTTTGTAATAGAAATTTCTTCGGTATAATAGTTTTTAGTAATTATAGCCTGAAGATTTTGTGTGTCTTCATCATAAATCAATTCAGAAAATGACTCGGTACTATTTTTTGATAAATTGTTTTTAGTAAAATAAGCTATTTTTTGTTCCGAATCATATCCATAAACATATTCATAAGTATCTTCATTAGGGTTCTGAACGGTTAGTCTAGCAACTAATTTGTTTTCATAAGTTATAACCCTAGTAGTATTCATGAAGGGTGAGTAAGGATACTCTATTTTTATCTTTTTAGAAGTAGAATCTGGATATGAATAAGTCAATCGTTCCACAACTTTTCCACCTAGAGCTTTTCTGTTTACAACACTATCTCCTTTTTTTAAAATCATATAAGAGATATATTGGGCATATTGCTCTTTGTAGCTTACAATATTAAGTTTAGTTTTTATTGAACTTCCGCTTTCCGATTTGCCAAAAATCTCTACTGTTGGGAAACCTTCTTCGTAAAATATGGTTTTGACTTTAATGTCTTCGATAGCCGTTTTCTTAACAGTTTCAAGTTTGTCTCCTTTATAAAATCGCCATTCTACAGCAGTATCCACAGAGCCATAAGTCATCAATTTAGTAGAATAGTATCTTATTATTCTTCCATCCTTATCAAACAAGTAATTTTGAGACACTCCTTGTCTTTTTTTTATTGGTTGAAGAGATTTTTTATCGGAATAGGTGACGGTAACAGATTTTATTTTTCTTGTTTTAACTTCATCTGGATTAAAATAATCTGACTCTAAATTAAATTCTCCTTCGGTATTAACGATTAATTGCCCAAACGAACTTTGGAACAACAAAGCAGCTAATAGGCTAATTAAAAATCGGTTAACAATATATGTAGGAAGGTTTTTTATCAAAAAATTAATTCTATAGCAATTCATTTGCAACAAGTATGCCCAAAATAATAAAAGGTTGATTCTTGTCTATTTATCTTAAACTCATGTTGGTTTCAAGTTCCAAATAAACAGATATTTTTAAAGTAAAATTAATATCTTTACTAAAATTATTCACAGTGATTAAAGCAAAAGTAAACAATACCGAGTTTGAGGTAGAAGTATTGAGCAAAGAAACAGTTGTTCTAAATGGAGAGACTAACAATCTAGATGTTATTTCTGTGTCAGAAACTAAACAACACGTTTTAATAGGAAATAAATCATACTCAATAGAGCAAGTTTCTTTTGATACCGAAAAGAAAATCGCTACACTTAAAGTGAATAATAGAACTTACCAGGTTTCATTAAAAGATAAATATGACTTATTACTTAAGGAATTAGGTATGAGTAATATGGCTACTAAAGTTATAAAAGAGATAAAGGCTCCAATGCCAGGATTAGTTGTTTCTATTGAAGTGGAAAAAGGGCAAGAGATAAAAACTGGTGATCCAGTTATTATACTTGAAGCTATGAAAATGGAGAATGTTCTTAAATCACCAATTGATGGAATAATAAAATCTATAAAGGCTGTGAAGGCAACAACTGTAGATAAGAATGCGGTTTTAATTGAATTTGAATAATAAAAAAATATAATAACTATGAGAATTTTACCAATTACATTTTTGACTGTTTGCACATTGTTTTGGTCATGTGGAGGAGCCGAGTCAACAACTACAGATAATTCTAAATCTGAAGTGAAATACCAAATTGATACTGAATCTGTTTCTTTGAAATGGGTTGCTTATAAAACTACAGCTAAACTTGGAGTAGGAGGTGAGTTTGGAAAAATAAATATTGGAGATTACGCTCTTGCCGATTCTCCAGAAGGGGCAATTGATGAGGTGACTTTTACTGTTCCTGTATCTAGTTTGTTTACTGGAAATACAGATAGAGATTGGAAATTGGTTAATTTGTTCTTTGGAGTTATGGATAAAACTGAATTTCTAAAAGGAACTTTTCATGCTTTGGAAGGTGATGCAACATCAGGTAAAGGAGTTATGGATTTAACAATGAATAACAAAACATGTGATTTACCATATGATTATATTATTGCTAATGACTCAATGTTTATCACGACTAAGTTAAATATCAATGAATGGAATGGGCAAGAAGCATTAGATTCTATTAACGAAGCATGTTACGAACTTCATAAAGGAGATGATGGAGTAAGCAAAACTTGGGAGGAAGTTGATATTAAAGCTTCGGTTGCAATCGTAAAAAAATAAGAAATCAACTAAGAAATTGTAATTTTAGCCATCTCATGATATTGAGATGGTTTTTTTTATGGAATCAATCAAACAACATATCGAGCAGGCTTTAGCTGCAATTCCCAACCACAGTGAGAAAATATTTTTGCTAGCAGTTAGTGGAGGAGTGGACTCTATGGTGTTGATGCATGTCTTTAATTCATTAGGATTAAAGTATAAAGTAGCTCATTGTAATTTTAATTTAAGAGGAGAAGATTCTATAGGAGATGAAAAACTAGTGAGAACTGAAGCGGCTAAATTTAATGTAGATTTTTTCTGTGAGTCTTTTGATGTGGAAAGCTATAAAAAAGAACAGAAGTGCTCTACTCAGATGGCCGCCAGAGATTTGCGTTATAATTGGTTTGAAGGTTTATTGAAGGAGCATAAATTTCATTATTTAGTAACTGCTCATCATTTAAATGACAATATTGAAACAGTGTTACTTAATCTGACAAGAGGGACTGGAATTAAAGGAGTTACTGGAATGGAACTGCTTAGTAAAAATGTTTTGAGACCAATGCTGTCAGTTTCTAAAAAGTCAATATTAGATTACTCTTCGGTTAATAATGTTGAGTTTAGAAATGATGTGAGTAATGCATCTAATGATTATTCCCGCAATAAAATTCGCAACTTGGTTATTCCTCTACTAGAAGAACTGAATCCTGGATTGGATCAGACTATGGCAAATAATATTGCCAATTTAAATATAGTAAATGATGTGTATCAATCTGCCATTGAAAAGGAACTTTCTAACGGTATGATTTCAACTAAAAACGAGTTATATTTTGTCGATATTCCAAAGCTTAAGCAGTTGAAAAACACTAAAAACACTTTGTTCGAGTGGCTTTTTAGATTTGGCTTTAATTATTCAATTGTAAGTCAATTATACACTTCCGTTATTGAAGGAAATGGAACCGGAAAGCAATTTATTTCTGATTCGAATAAAATACTCATAGACAGGGATAGACTTGTTATGTCTCCAATTAATTTTGTTGATTCTGATTCAGTTTATATCAATAAATTAGATAAAAATGTAACCTATCCTATCGAACTTTCGTTAAACCACTTACCAAAAGAAAGTGTTGACATTAAAAAAGAGTCCAATTTTGCTTATTTAGATGAAGGAAAATTAATTTATCCTTTGGAATTACGTAAATGGAGAAATGGAGATGTTTTTCAACCTTTTGGAATGGTAGGAAAGAAGAAAGTAAGCGATTATTTAATAGACAATAAAGTATCGCAATTCGATAAAGAAAAAACCTTTGTTTTGTTATCCAACAATGAAATTGTTTGGTTAGTAGGGCATAGGTCAAGCGAAAAATATAAGATTTCTTCTTCCGCCAAAACTATTTTAACAATAAAATTAGACGAAGGAAATGGGAAATATGATAACAAAAAGGATTGAGAAAGAGGAGATTTCAAATTTGAAATTCCCTAGTAAGCCTATAAAGTTAAGAACTCCAGAAGAGAGAAAAGGACTTTTCAAGAAATTACATGATGCTGAAAAACTTGGAAATTTATTTCATAACAAGATTGAAATTATTTTTCAAGATGAAGAAGGTTTAAAATCAGTTTTCACTACAATTTGGGCTGTAGGTAAAGAACACATCCTACTTAAAAAAGGAGTTTTTATTCCAATACAAAGAATAGTTTCTTTAGCTATTTAATTTTAGCACCCGTTTGTTGAGCTTTTCATAAAATATGTTAAACGCAATGGAATTTCACAATAATTTAATCTATCTTTAGTTTCTGAAAGAAAACTAATAATCTATGCCTTTTCAAGCAGGAGAATTACTCTCCAAAATCAATAGTCCAGAGGACTTAAAAAAACTTGTTTCTCCAGAACAATTACCTCAATTTTGTAAAGAATTGCGTCAATTTATTGTGGATGTCGTTTCCGAAAAAGGAGGGCATTTTGGAGCAAGTTTAGGAGTTGTTGAATTAACATCAGCAATACATTATGTATTTAATACTCCATACGACCAGTTAGTTTGGGATGTAGGGCATCAAGCCTATGGACACAAAATAATTACTGGACGAAAAGATGTTTTCGATACCAACAGAATTTACAAAGGAATTAGTGGTTTCCCAAAAAGAAGCGAAAGTGAATACGATACTTTTGGAGTAGGACACTCTTCTACTTCTATTTCTGCTGCACTTGGAATGGCTGTTGCCAGCCAACTTAAAGGCGAACACGAAAGACAGCATATTGCAGTAATTGGAGATGGAGCTATGACTGGCGGATTAGCATTTGAAGGATTGAATCACGGAGGAATTGAAAACTCTAACATGATTGTGGTTTTGAATGACAATTGCATGTCTATCGATCCAAACGTAGGAGCATTAAAAGAATATTTAAGAGATCTTTCTGCTTCACAGCCTTACAATAAAGTGAAGGATGAAGTATGGAATTTATTGGGAAAATTAAGCAATTTTGGAACTAGTGCTCAGCAAATTGTGCATAAAGTAAGTGATGCACTTAAAGGAAGTATCTATCAAAAAAGTAATTTTTTCGAATCATTAAATTTCAGGTATTTTGGGCCAATTGATGGTCACGATTCACAAGCATTGGTAAAGTTATTTGAAGAAATAAAACACTTGCCAGGACCAAAAATTGTTCACTGCTTAACAGAAAAAGGAAAAGGATTTAAACCTGCCGAGGAAGGAGATACAACTGTATGGCATGCTCCAGGAATCTTTAATAAAGAAACTGGTGAAATTGTAAAAGTATTACCAAAATCAACAGATGCTCCAAAGTTTCAGGATGTATTTGGACATACAATAGTTGAGTTAGCAGAAAAAAACGATAAAATCACAGGAGTTACTCCAGCAATGCCTTCAGGTTGTTCATTGAACATAATGATGAAAGCAATGCCAGAAAGAGCTTTTGATGTAGGGATAGCCGAGCAACATGCTGTTACTTTTTCTGCAGGATTAGCAACACAAGGAATTGTACCTTATTGTAATATTTATTCCACTTTTATGCAAAGAGCTTACGATCAGGTATTGCATGATGTTGCAATACAAAACTTGAACGTAGTATTTTGTTTGGATAGAGGAGGGTTAGTTGGTGCTGACGGACCAACACACCATGGAGCCTATGATTTGGCTTACATGAGATGCATTCCAAATATGACAGTTTCTGCACCAATGGATGAATTGGAACTAAGAAATTTAATGTATACTGCGCAAGCAGACGAATGTGGGCCATTTTCCATTCGTTACCCAAGAGGAAAAGGGATTTATCCAGATTGGAAAAAACCAATGCAAAAGTTAACTATTGGTCAAGGAAGAAAATTGAAAAGTGGAACCGACATTGCAATATTAACTATTGGAATTACAGGAACTTTTATTTCTAAAATTGAAAACCAATTTCAGGAGAAAGGAATAAGTGCAGCTCATTACGACATGCGTTTCTTGAAACCAATTGACGAAACTATATTACACGAAGTATTTAGCAAGTTTGATAAAGTAATTACCGTAGAAGATGGAACTATTGTTGGCGGTTTAGGAACTGCTGTTATTGAATTTATGGCAGACAATGGCTACCAAGCTCAAGTTAAGCGATTAGGAATTCCTGATAAGTTTATAGAGCATGGAACTCAAGCTGAGCTTTACAAAGAGTGTGGTTTTGATGCAGATGCAATTTTTGAAACTGCAGAGAAAATGGTTAAATCATTTTCTAAAGTTAAAGTAATAAACCAATAAAGTTTATTTCAAAGTTACCCTTGATGGAGTATCCGTTCCGTCAATAATACTTTGTGTTCCAATTGCAATAGCTCTCACTGTTTCAGTGATTGTTACCATGTTTAGTGTACTAACTTCATCACTCACTTTGTGGTAATGCTCGTCAGTATCAATTGGTCCTGTAGAAAAAGTATGAGCAGGAATTCCCAATTCAGCCAATGAAGCATTATCTGAACGGTAAAATAACTGCAATCTTTTGTATGGATCTGGGTATAATTTGTAACCGCTTCCTTCTAAATTTTTCTGAACTATAGTTCCAAAAGTTGAACGTTTAAATCCTGTAAGCCAAGCTGTTTTGGGACCAAATTTAGATTCTTTTCCAATCATTTCGATATTGATTCCCGCAATGAATTTAGATGCATCAATACCTTTTCCAAAATAATTAGAACCTAGCAATCCCATTTCTTCACCTGTGAATGCTATAAAAATAATAGTTCGTTCGTTTTTGCCAGTTTTCTTGAAGTATTCGGCAAGAGCCAATACAGCCGAAATCCCTGAGGCATCATCATCAGCACCATTATAAATATTATCGCCTTCTCCATTTTTAATCACTCCTAAATGATCGTAATGTCCTGAAACAACTACGTATTCATCCTTTCTGCTATTCCCTTCCAGTACCCCAATTACATTAAATAAATCTAATCCTTTGGTTCTAAAATTCTGGCGAAACTTCGGCAAATTACTGTAACCAGTTAATCCAATTCTTTCAAATTCACCCTCAATATATTGAGCAGCTTTTTCAATCCCTTCAGTTCCAGATTTTCTCCCTTCCATCTCATCAGATGCTAGGGTAGTGATGTGTTTTGTAATTAGCTCAGTGTTAATTATAGAAATTAACTCAGGGCTAATTTCAGTTTTATTTTCAGTAGTTGAGGTTATTTCTTTTACCTTGCATCCATAAAAAAGAACTGGTAATAAGATAATTGCAATAATTTTTTTCATGGTTTTAATAGTTTAGAGATTTCTTTTTTCAAATATAGGTTATTATACTTTAGGCTAAGAGTCCGAATTTATACAACCGAAGAAAGTAACTTAAACATCTTTCCATCAGATGGCTGGCAGCCATTCTTAATCATATCAAATAATTCTTCTTCACGCTTTTTAGTGTAAGCTTTTGAGGTTTTATATGATTTTATCGACACCTTTTTTTCTTCAATTGCTTTTATCACTTCTTCGGGATTAGTAAAGCTCACTTCATTGCTTTGTAAGCCAATTAATTCAGCTTTTTCTTTTCCGTAATAAAAGTATTTGATGTCATTTTGGGTAGCAAACTCTATGTATTCTAGTTTTAATAAAACAGAGTTGTAAATGACATCACTAAAACTTGAAATCAGTTGATTTACTTTGTTTTGGTCGTCAGTTTTCATCTGTTTCCACAAGTCTGCATCTATTCCGTTTACAGCCAAAAACTCTTTAAATTCTTGTTCAAAAAGTTTTAGTTCGTCTAGGGTAAGTTCTCTGTAAATTGGCATTTGTATAGTTTACTTTTTCAATATTATTCTGAAAGTGGTTCCTTGGTCTATTTTAGAGTTTAGGACGTATATTTTTCCTTTCAATTGTTCTTCAACAATTCTTTTTACTAGGCTTAGTCCCAATCCCCAGCCTCTTTCTTTGGTTGAGTATCCTGGATTAAAAATAGATTTAAAACTAGAAGAAGGGATTCCTTTTCCGGTATCGGTAACATCTAAAATCACTTTATTATCTAAATCCTGAATTTCATAGGTAACACTTCCTTTTTTACCTTGAATGGCATCAATGGCATTTTTGGTTAGGTTCTCAATTACCCACTCAAATAGGGATGAATTTATGCTTGCAATGGCATTTTTATCGCCTTTTAAGCCAAGATCTACTTGTTTGGAAACACGAGCCCTCAAATAATGAATAGACTGTTCTACTGAGCTGTATATATTTTCTTCTTTGGCTTTTACTTTTGAACCAATTTTAGAAAAACGATCGGTAATAGTATTCAGTCTATTTATATCCTTATTCATTTCTATAATAGAAGATTCTGGTACTCCATCAGCTTTAATAATTTCGAGCCAAGCCATTAAGGATGATAAAGGAGTACCTAATTGATGAGCTGTTTCTTTTGCCATTCCTGCCCAAACTTGGTTTTGTTCAGCTTTACGGAAAGTACTAAACAAGAAATAGGAAACCATCAAGAATAAAAATATAATTACTAATTGAATCCAAGGATAGGAGCGAAGACGCTTTAGTAAACTAGACTCGGAATAATAGATGAAACCAGTCTCATCTTCTCCAAAAGAAATTTTGATTTTAGGGTTTTCTTTTGACATGCGAACTATTGTATTGGCAATGCTCAAGCTGTCTTTTATCTCCTCCTGGTCAATATTTATAGTTCGTTTTATTTTACCAGAAACAGAATCAACATAAAGTATAGGAATAGATGCAGAGTTCGAAATCAGTTGATTTTCAAATGAATTAATTAATGAATCTCTTTTATTTTTTAAAACTTTTAATAATTTGGAATCACCAAAATGAAATATTTGAGATTGATTAGCAGTACTTTTTATTTCAATACTCTTATTTCCTCTTTCCCAATTATTTAATAGTTGATTTAGTGAATCTCTAAATGAAGGCAGGTTTAAAACTGAATCTTTTAATGATTCTAAATTTCGCCCTTCAAAATACTGAGTTATCTTGTTGTTTTGATTGGTTGCAGTTTCAATAATTAGAGGGATATTATTATCCTTTGACATGAAATGCATTACAAAGGTATAATCGTTAAATTCTCTTGTTGCTATTTCGTTTGTGGCAAAAGTATAGTCCTTAATATTGTCTTCCTCTTCCGCTTTTAATTGGTCAAAGGTTTGATTTGTAAGGTTAATTAATTGAGCTTGTTTTTTAACCGTTTCACTCCATAATTTAACTCTTAGCCTTTCTTCATCTTGTATTTCTCGAGCTAACCGATTGTTGTACCAGAGCGATATACCAATAATTAATAGTGCCACAATGGAAAGGATTATTTTCCATACTTGCTTGGTTGAATATAATTTTTGTGACTTCAATTATTAGTTGTTAGTTCAATAAATATAGGGATAAATTTTGTTTGCGAATTTTATGCGATTAGAAAATTGATTTTTATCAATCTAAAACCTATTTGGGTTTAAGAACTAAGTTTTCTAACATCATATAAATACTTGCTACAATTACAAGGGAAACGATAAAGTATCGCCAAAAATTGTATCCTCTAGCTTTTTGTGTAGCTGCCATAAAAAAGGCAATTACCAAAACTAATATTCCTATTCCAATATAATATAACATACTTAATTACCTGTAATCCATCTGTAAACATCATTTCCATTAGCCAAGAGCATAAGTGAAACCAATATCATGAAACCGAATAATTGTGCTTTTTCTAAAAACTTATCGCTTGGTGGTCTTCCTGCTATCATTTCGTATAGTAAGAACATAACGTGACCTCCATCCAAAGCCGGTATTGGGAGTATATTCATGAATGCAAGTACAACTGATAAGAATGCTGTGCGCGACCAGAATGTTCTCCAGTCCCAAGTAGTTGGGAAAATTTTTGCAATGGTACCAAAACCACCAACTTTTTTTACTGCCTCTTTTTTTGTAAAAATAAGTTTGAATTGACTTATGTAATCACTCAAAGTTTTTTTGGCAATACGATATCCTTCTGGAATTGCTTCTCCAAAAGTGTAGCTTATGTGTGTTTTTTTGAAAACATCACTGTAGGCATTCACATTATAAAAACCAAAAGTGTATGAAGTATCAAATTGTCCTGAAAGGGTCAATAATTCTCCATTTCTATTTATAACCATTTCAAATGAATCAGTTTGTATTGATTTCAGTTGTATAATTGTCTTTCTGAAATCATCATACATTTTAACATTTTCACCATTTAAAGTATTGAATTTGTCTCCTTTTTTTAAGCCGGTTTTGTTTGCTAAACTTCTATCTAAAACTGAATCAATTATTGAAGGAATTCTTGGTCTAAACACAATGTTTTCCTCTTCTAACATGTAGTCAACTCCTTCTTCTTTAATTGTAATCTCTACTATTTCACCATTTCTTTCAACCGTATAGTTTTTAGCTTGGTTAATTAGCATTTTGCTATTGGCTTGCATTAAATCATCTAAAGGTTCACCTTCAACAGCCAAAATTTTATCTCCATTCATAAAAAGATTCTCGCCTTCTAGTTTTTCGGTAAGGACTTCAATCCCATAAATGTAATCTTGGTTTTTAACGTAATCTTTTCCCCAGAAATAGGCTATCATTGCATAAAGAAAAAAGGCCAGAAGAATATTTACAGTAACACCACCAATCATAACAATTAATCTTTGCCAAGTTGGTTTGGATCTAAATTCATCTGGTTTTGGCGGTTGTTTCATTTGGTCGGTATCCATTGATTCATCAATCATACCAGCAATTTTAACGTAACCTCCAAGTGGTAACCATCCAATACCGTATTCGGTATCTCCTTTTTTAATTTTGAAAAGTGAAAACCATGGATTGAAAAACAAATAGAATTTTTCGACCTTAATTTTGAATAGTTTTGCGGGAATAAAGTGCCCTAATTCGTGTAAAACCACTAAGATGGCTAGTGCTAAAATTAATTGAGCGATAATGACTAATGTTCCCATGAAGGTTAAAACAGTTTAGGTTTAAATTAATTACAAAAATCTTCGGCTAATTTTCGAGCCAGCTTATTTGTCTCGATATAATCTTCGAGAGTAGGCTTTGCTATAAACTCACTTTTCTCAATAGTATTCTCATTAATATCTCCAATTTGAAGAAAAGAGATTTTACCATCTAAAAATGCTTTGTTCGTTATTTCGTTTGCTGCATTTAATACACAGGCCGAGTTTCCTCCCATATCAAGAACTTCAAAAGCTAGTTTTAAGTTTTTAAAAGTCTCAATATCTGGCTTTTCAAAAGTTAAGTTTGGATAATCAAAAAAGCTAAAACGTTCAAAATTTGATTTTGGTCTTTCTGGGTAAGTAAGTGCATATTGAATTGGCACTTTCATGCTAGGGATTCCCATTTGAGCTAATATACTACTGTCTTCAAATTGAACAGCTGAGTGAATTATTGATTGAGGGTGAACCACAACTTCTATTTTGTCGGCAGGGATTCCAAAAAGCCATTTGGCTTCAATAACTTCCAAACCTTTGTTCATTAGCGAAGCAGAATCGATAGTTATTTTTGCACCCATTTCCCAGTTTGGGTGTTTTAGAGCTTGTTCCCTCGTTACTGATTTTAGTTCTTCATGAGTCTTCCCTCTAAAAGGTCCACCTGAAGCAGTAAGAATAAGTTTCTCAATTTTATTATCAAAATTACCAGCCAAACACTGGAATATTGCAGAGTGTTCGGAATCTACTGGGTAAATGTTTACTCCTTTTTGTTGTGCTAACTTGGTTACAATATCACCAGCTACAACCAAAGTTTCTTTGTTTGCTAAAGCGATATTTTTACCTGCATTAATTGCATTGATTGTAGGTAAAAGTCCTGAATAGCCAACTGTTGCAGTAAGTACTGTTTCAATTTCGGTCATTTCTACTACTTGGTTCAATGAATCTTCGCCAGAATATACTTTTATGTCGTGTTCCCAAAGTACATCTTTTACTTTTTTGTATTGACTTTCGTCAACAATAACAACCGTATTTGGTTTGTATTTAAGAGCTTGTTCAATCAGTAAATCAGCATTTCGATTTGCAGTAAGTGCAATTAATTCAAATTTATCTGGAAATTGTTCAATTACTTCTAGTGCTTGGGTACCAATAGAACCAGTAGAACCTAATATTGCTATGCCTTTTTTACTCATGTTTTATTTCGAAATAGAAAGGATAAAGTTACCTTTTTTTTGATTTAATTTTGAAGAATCTCCTCAATAAAGGTTCTGTTATTACTTAACCGAGGGATTTTGTTTTGTCCACCGAGTTTATCTTTAGATTTCAGCCATTTATTAAAAGTGCCATCATCTACTATCATAACTTCAGGAAGTGAAAGCACCATTTTTCTTTTAGCCTCATAATCAGAGTTTAACTCTTGAATTTTGTTGTCTAAAATTTTTAAAAATCTATTGATGTCTTGGGGTGCTTTTGAAAATTCAATGAGCCATTGGTGAGCTCCTTTTTTTGTTCCATCTATATACTTAGGAGCTACAGTATATTCTTTAAAAGCAGATTCAGTTTGTTCGCAGGCTAACTTTATTGCAATATCCGTATTTTCTATAATGAGTTCTTCGCCAAATGCATTAATAAAATGTTTTGTTCTCCCAGTTACTTTTATCTTGAAAGGGGAGAGTGAAGTGAATTTAATTGTGTCCCCAATTAAATACCTCCAAAGTCCTCCGTTTGTGGAGATAACCAAAGCATAATTTTTGTTTAACTCAACTTGCTCCAATTCAATAGTTTCTGAGTTTGTTCCATTGAATTTATCCATAGGTATAAATTCGTAGAATATACCGTAATCCAACAT
>Ga0075468_10000274_pt1 | contig 19465 bp, 13 predicted proteins | sample DEB08_DNA_12_FD_77578 | JGI IMG/M metagenome (GOLD analysis project Ga0075468, IMG submission 77578) | Aqueous microbial communities from the Delaware River and Bay under freshwater to marine salinity gradient to study organic matter... | ecosystem: Environmental > Aquatic > Marine > Coastal ...
TCGTTAGCTTCTAACGTAACACCATTCCGACTTTCTTGCTTCCGATAGTTTCCTGCTAATTGAAAGAGAGCTACTCCCTCATTAAATGCATCATTAACATTATTAACTTTAATAACCTTCATAAATACTCTCTATCTGCTGCTTAATTATGAAATCTATTTCAAACGGTTTAAGTCCAGTGCGCTTGTTAATATGTTCAAGCGCATCTTCGTAACCGTTCGGTATTTCTCTGTTGTGCCAAGCGAATTCTAAAAACCTAGCGTAATGTGCAAGCACCTCATCGCTATATTGGTCATGAATCGCTAAACAGTGTTCCTTAAGTTTACCCATCTACTTTCTCCTCTTTCTAGGTCCTCGATTAAAGGACGGTTTCTTTCTTTATAGTTATAAACGCTTCGTGTACGCCCTTCTTTATTACTTATTCGAGAATACTTATCGAACTCACATAAAGCTCCTTCGATCTCTCTCATTTCAAATTCTCTTGGGAAAATATCTGCTACGCATAGAGTTGAATTTGAACTGTTCGTACAGATCCAATAAAGTTCTTGCATTTCTTCATTCCAGTTATGGCTTCTACGACAAAAATCTAAGGGTCTTCCTGTTAATCTATTTAGTCCTCGCATCGCTCCGGGACCAGCGTTCGCCCAAGTTTTAATATCAGTTGCATCCCGTAACAAATAAGTATGTCTAAGATCTGTAACAATCTCGTAGGAGACAAAGGGTCCGATATACGGGTATTGAAGAAGAAAGGCCCAAGCTTCTTCCAGCGTAGTTATCTCCTCCAGCTTTTTAATCAGCTCATGCCTATGGAACCAGATATGAGATACACATTCAGCGACCCCTGTTACTTTGTCCATACGGTTAGGTGTTTTAACAATATAAGCACCCGTTACCCATTTAGGTTGTTTCCTAATCTCTCGGATTGCTTTTTCTCGATCCCATTCGAGATGAAGGTTATGGTCGAGAAGCGTTCGCCCTGTTTCAATTAAGTTAAAGAACTTAAAGATAATCGTAGCCATAACTACGTCAGGACTATCTTTTAATGGATCTCGGATATGCTCCCTAAACCATCGAGTCGTGCGGTCATCCTCTCGGAAGACTTGACAAAACTTAAATTGTTTAAGTATTTCATCTTCGGTCCACGGTGGTTCTCTCTTTTCATTTTCTTTTCTATATCGAATAAGCTCACGCTCTTTTATCCAATATAGATAAGTCTCAAGACGTTCTGGGATAAATTGCTGCATACTTATTCTTCTTCCACTACTATCTCAAAAGCTTGGTTAATTTTTTCAGCGACTAAATCGATGAACCAATCGCTTTGTAAAATATTATCAAGTTCTTTTTCAATTAAGAGTTTTATCGCACTTTGTAGACTAGGGTCTAGACCGGTGACGGTTTCTTCTTTACGAGGTGTTGGTGTAAAAACTAAATCCATTAGCGGGGCTTCCTTAGCGTCCATGCGCAGTTATTAGAAACTTGAGGAAAAAAGACTGCTGCGACCATTCTTAAAAACTGTCGGCCATACCGAGCACTAAGCATCTCGAATTGTTTCGGACTCCAACTAGGAAGGCCAAAGTCGTCGATATTATGTGTACGCATTGCTCGACGTAATTTAGGAATCTGGATGAACGTCCCTACAACCGACTGAAGTTCCCACCGTTTCTCCAGCTCAGTTTTAAGTTCCTCAAACCCCCACTCGTAAACATGATCCTCGGGTAACTTATCATTTGACCCATCGTGGTTAGGTGTTGTGAAATAGAGTAGACCTCCGGGCTTGGTCACTCGATCTACCTCATCGAGCCAAGCTGGTACAAACTCAGGTTTCATATGTTCGATAACTTCGGTAGACCAGCAAAAATCTTTCGAGGCGTCTGGTGCATCTAAAATCGGGTTTACCGTTAAATCTTGGATCGTAACGGTTGCGTTAAAATTCTTTAACCATTGGGAATCGTTAATGTCGCCGCCGCCGTTCGACCACCACGGGATCTCTCGTAGAATTGCTGGGTCAATATCGAAACCGTGGTAGCTAGAGATTACGTCTGATTTTTTCACAGTGTAAGCTTTATATAAATTCCGTAGAACCCACAGCTCGCCGCAACCGATTTCTAAAACATCTAGCGGCATTGCCAACTCAATTGATTCCTCAATACACAACGAAGATATCTTATCGAACCGACTAATATGCGTTAACTCGTCAGGTCGCCAGTTGGCTAAAACTCCAGCACCAGCAATATCCATTCTAGTGTTCTTACTGTCGTTCTCATTTATCTTTAAATTTTTCCTAATGGAAGCCATGTCTTTCTCCTTTACTAATTACTTAAATTTTACTTTAGCAGCTTTACCAAAGTAAAGGACTTTATATTGGAAAGTACTTTTGCGAGCGAGGTTCGATTAAATACAAATTTTGTTTAGCGCGAGTTAACCCGACATAAAACACCCGCGATTCATCGTCAGGGTTTTTCTGGTAAGAGTTGTACACTCGACTAGATAAATCTGTCATCAAAATTACGTTAGTCGCCTCACCACCTTTAGCAGCGTGGATCGTCGATAACCGAATTCTAGGTTCTTTAGTGATCTTTTCTCCGCGACGAAGCATCGCCCGAATGTAGCTACGCTCACTAACAGACATCCCGTCGAAAATATCGTACCAATATTCATTCTTTAGCGAAGGTATGTGAACCTTAGCCGTTTCGAAGGTGATGAAGCTGTCAAAGTCTAAACTCGAGAGGGACTTAGGTACGCGAATCTTAATGTAAGAAAGGATATTGATAAGCTCGGTCACGAGGATAGAGCGCCCTGCTCTTATGGTTTCCCAATCCTTAACTGACTTAACCTTTTTCTCTGAAATACTGGAGCGATTTTTATTTTTAAAAAACCAACCTTCCGAACGACAGTAAGTTTCCACACCTTCTAGTAGGTAATTAGTCCTCGCAAGAACTAACCAATCACTTTCAGACATATCAATTGACTCGTAAGAGTTTTCCCACTGCACTAATCCTTTCTCTTTTCGAGGTGCCCACTTTTTTGAAACTCTCGAGGCAACCTGACCGATACACCGAGTAGCAATATCATGAACGCTAGACGGTATCCGATAGGACTGCTGGAGAATTATCGCGTTTTTTGAGTTGCGGATTAGATAATCAACATCGGCCCCTGCCCATCGGTAGATCGCCTGATCATCATCTCCTGCGATATAGATCCGATCAGCATGGTCACATAGCTTACGAACTACGGCCCATTGCAAAGGGGATAAATCTTGAGCTTCATCAACAAACATTACATCTAAAGTTGGTGCGCGGCCCCGTTTCAAAAATGATTCGAGCATATCCGTATAATCAAGAAGCATACGGTCACGCTTAAATAAATTTAGTCCTCGGGAAAATCGCTCTAGCTCAAACCACCCTACTACGTCATCAACATCCTGCCACTGTTCCTGTAACGAGACTTGTCGCATCCTCGCTAAGTTTTCGATAAATAATAAACGGTCATCTTTTGAAACGCTAAAGATACTACCGTCATCTGTATTTATCGAACCAGCTAACCTCAAGTTCAGCTTATCATTTAAATCCTGAAAGTCTTGGCTACCTAATACGCTATCCTTAGATAGACCAAGTTGTAAAAAACATAGCGAGTGGAGCGTCCTAAAATAAGGTAATTGTTTTTGACTAATATCAAAACGCTCTAATGCTCTGGTCTTTCCTTCCTTAACTGCTTGCTTAGTAAACGTAAAGAATCCAATCCGTTCAGGCTCAGTACCTCGTTCGAGTTCTTCTTCCAGCAACCCTAACAAGGTACTTGTTTTACCTGTGCCCGGAGGCCCCAATATAACTTGTGCTCTCGCCGATAAAGTCATATTGGACTCTCGTTAAACTCTGGGAGTTCGTGGCTTTCGTTTTGTGACTCAAACTCTGGGATATGCCAGACGTTTACACCCTTACCTTTAATGTTAAAGAAATAAGAATCACCCTTAACATCGCGTAATCGAGCAGTCAGCTTACTCCGGTGATAATCTCTAAAGTTTTTCCTATGTAGGAAATCCATTAGGTCAGCCAGCCTAAAGTAAGTTCTACCCCGATCGCTCCAAGGTTTCCCAAGTAGCAGCTCGTCTTTTTCCCTAGCCGGTCGTTCGGTACAGAAAGTCTCTAAGAGTTCTGTAAAATGACCTTCAGTGGAAGCATCCTTCGGTACTTCAATAATAGTTAGCTTATCTAACAACTGTTGAATCACCTGCCTCCAGACATTTTCTCGGACTTTAGGTGGTATCGAGTTTAAACGATCCATACATTTACGCTGAAACTTGGTCTGATTTAAAAGCTCCTCAGTCTCAAGTTCTAGTCGGCCTCCCTCAACATCGAGGAACCATATCGGTGGGTCACTGTTTTGTTTAGTAAGGTTACTGAATAAAGGAGTTCCTCCCGAAGCACCGACTCCAAATTTCCGAGTGCGGCATAGGGGACTATTACAATGACTAGATATCGGCTGGTCATTACAACGGTAAAAGTAATCCTTCTTTTGGACTTGCTTGCTAATCGTTAAAACTTCTTGAGCACCTAGTGGGGGTTGCATATACTCGTGATTAACAGTCTCGAGGCGCTTTTCCCAATCGTCTGCGTACTTCTTTCGTAAAAATACTCCAATATTAAATAGCCCAGAGTTTCGCATCCCCTTGGGGAATCCTTGGGCAATTAAGTGCTCTAAACAAGGTGGTGAATGCTCTAACCACTCAATATTCTTTATTGCAGGAGCCGTATCTAAGTTAGATAGTTCTTCTTCGGTAAGTGTAATCGTATCAATATATTCTAAAAACTCAGGGGGCGTAAAAGTCTTACCCGTTGGGCTAAACCCATACCGAGTGGAATCTTCCCCGCCAAAATAAGGCATGTTTAATGCGCTACCACGATCTCCTCTTTCTAATAATAGTTTAGTTTGTTTTGGGAAAATTTCTGAATTCCCAAAGCCTATGGATGCTGCGACTTGACGAAGTTTTTTCTGCATTAATGATGCAGGAACTGGGTCAAAGACAAACAAAAATAGATGCGCTCCACCGCTTTTTGAACGACAGACAACTAAAGGTAGCTTAAACTTTTTCAGTTTCTTAGCCAGACCTTTCAGGTCAAGAGGGTACTCATCGATATCGATAGCACCCCAAACACAGGAATTAGTCTCGTCTATAGAGACTATCCCTATGCTCTTGGTTCCTTCTAGGTGTTCTCGCCACAAATCATTTAACTGATCTTGAGTTAAAGTTTTTGATATTGTGACGACTTGACCTTTAGCCTTTCCGTCTTCTCTCGTTTCGCTAGTTGGTGTGAAAACACTATATGCATGTCGTAGCCCAGCAAATTTCTGAGCAAACTCTTTTTGTAACGACATTTCTCACCTTCTCTATTAAAACGGGATATCATCTCCAGCAACGACAGCCTCGTCGTCAACAGCACTTTCTTGTTTGACATTAACAGCACCGGAACGGGCTGCGGTCATAAAGTCTCGGGCTAATCTTGCGATAGCTAAAGGAGTTCCTTTTTCCTTTTCAGCGGTAAAACCATACCAGCTTCCGAGATCGTTAGATTGTTCTACCGTTTTGACACGGTAAATATTAGCGAACATCGGAGCAAGAACCATATCCCCTGCTGAGTTTTTTACCCTAGCTGTTCTAAGCATCGAGTTCCAACGGCGAGAAAAACCAAGCCCACTAGACGTAAAGCTTAATAACGCTTCTTCTGGTTCTTCTTCGTTGTTTACAATCATTGCGAAATACTGAGCGGTTTCTTGTACTTCATTACCATTAGCCAGTATGTACTTCTTTTTATCGTTCTGCGTACATTCTTTTAGAATATCCGCTGTGTGGTCTGCATTAACGATACCACCCCCAGCGTCTCTAGGAACCCATTCGATATACTTTTTAGTATACGCACACGGAACAACTAGAAGCCCTTCATCACCGTCATATAACTGATTAGTTACAGTATTAAACATCATACCTTGGGCCGCGCCCTCGATATATTTACCGTTACTCTTTTTAAGTTGAGGAGATCCTGATTGCAAGACTCGAATAAACGGAATCGCATAATCTTCAGAACTTGTATCTTCTAACCCTGTACCGCCCGAGAGTAAGTCGTCGTCTAAGACTAAAACTTCACTGCTTGAGGCTTGTGTAACTTCTTTATTCGCCATAATTGTTACCTTTTCCTTTCTATTTTTGAGCGGGAACCCACGTAGATCCCGAATGTTTCGGAAGGCATATCCTTCCCTTGCGTGAGTTGTTCTTTCACAAACGCTTTTAGCGTCGATGGGTGAACAGCTTGTTTAACGCTAGGCATTAACCCTAACTGTTTGAGGGTATCGACAGCGTGTTCGGCTTGTCTATCCTCGTCTTTTCCAAAATTAACACTTACTTGGTTTTTAATCAGACCACCATGCCCATTATTCTGTAACCAAGAAAAGGCATCTGCCGAATTCTTTTCTGAAATATGGGCTTGGTAAAACGGATTAACTGAAATTTTAAAACCATCAGACGTAACAAACTCCATTAAATTGGCAGCTTGCATCGCTTCAGGTAGTTTTTGTTCAGCAACAAGTCTTAATTCTTCCTTCTTAGCTTTAAGGAGAGTTTCTATCTCCTCGATCGCAGTTTGCAGTTGAATCTGTTCCTGAGCAATTTCAGAAATAGATTTTAATTCTTTATCAGGAGTAGCCTCGGTCCATTCTTCTACACTAGTAGTACCGGTTAACTCTTCAAAAGAAAGTTCATTATCGTTAGACATCTAAAGCTCCTAGATTTTCTGAATCGGATTTAGAATACAGGTCTAGTTCTACCCCATAGTAATCACGAGACTGCCTATCCCATTTTAAGACCTTAAATCTTCCATGGTTTATAGCAGCTGCGACTGCGCAGCATAGTCCTATTGAAGCAGGATCGCCCATTAATAGTAGGTAATCCTCGTCGCTGAACCCGGATAAAATCCGTTTCACCGTTCTAACAGCGGGAGCTGTCGTTAACATTAGATTAGTCTTACTAGGTAGGACTACTTCTAACTTTCCAAAATTAGAGGCAGAAAGGACATTGCGTCCCTCAACCTCCTGTACCACATAAACAGTCATATCTTTCTCCTTTATAACGGACACTTACTTTAGTAAATACTTTTTGCAAAGTAAAGTACTTTCTACTGAAGAAGCAGCTATTAAATTATTCCTATTAGTCTATCTTAAAACTTTTTTCTTTTTATGAAAAAATAAACAGAATCGTCTAATAAACTAATAGAACTAATAGAGTATACCTTAACTCCTTTAAAAATAAAAAGAAATTGTATGAAAGAAAACTAATAGAATTCTATTAGATATTAGATTTATAAGAAGGACAGGAGAAAAGTTCTTCATCATCATATAAAATATTCTTATTAGATATATACTATCCGCTAGAACTTAGAAAGGACGAAGCTATGAAGTATGAGTTTAAAACGACTCCGTATGCTCATCAGACAACGGCGTTAGTTAAATCTTGGAAACAGCGGGAATACGCTTATTTCATGGAAATGGGGACTGGTAAATCTAAAGTCCTTATAGACAATATCGCTATCCTCTACGGGAAAGGGGCGATTAATGCTGCGCTAATCATCGCTCCAAAAGGGGTTTACCGTAACTGGTCAGAAAGGGAAATAGAAACACACCTCCCCGACTGTATTAGTCGCCGAATAGGTGTATGGAGTGCTAGTCCTAGGAAAAAAGATCAAGAAGCGATCCTTAGCCTGTTTGAAGTAAGCGAAGATCTGAAGTTTTTAATTATGAATGTTGAAGCCTTTAGTACTAAAAAAGGTGTTATCTGTGCTCAAAAGTTTTTACAAACCCATAACGCCCTACTCGCTGTAGATGAATCGACTACGATTAAAAACCCCAAAGCAGCACGAACCAAGGCCCTCGTTAAACTAGCCAAACATGCTTCGTTCCGTAGGATCCTAACCGGATTCCCGATCACCCAATCTCCTATGGATATCTATAGTCAAGTTGACCTACTTAACCCGAACCTTCTAGGGTTTTCATCCTACTATTCGTTCCAAAACCATTATGGGCAAGTCGTTAACCGTTCTTTCGGGGGCCGTTCTTTTAAACAAGTCGTGGGGTATCGGAACTTAGAGGAACTTAATAAGAAGATAGAACGATTCTCGTATCGAGTACTTAAAAAAGATTGCTTAGATCTACCGAACAAGATTTACCAAACAAGAGAAGTCGAGCTAACGAAAGAACAAAAGACTTATTACGAAATGCTTAAAGAGAATGCGATAGCGTTACTCTCTAGTGACGATATGGTTAGCGTTAATAATGTTTTAACTCAAATCCTTAGACTCCACCAGATCACCTGCGGTTTCGTTAAGACGGATGACGGGGAAGAACTCGATATAGATAACAATCGGATGGATGAACTGATCAATGTTCTTGCTGAAATGCAAGGCAAGGTTATTATCTGGGCTAACTATCGACACAACATTAAAGAAATTATTGAAACGATTTCAGGGTTAGCTGGGGCCGATTCGGTAGCTGGATATTACGGAGATACTTCTGGAGAAGAACGAGAAGACGTTATACGCAGATTCCAAGATCCAGATTCACCGCTTAGATATTTCGTAGGTAATACTCAAACAGGTGGGTACGGTATTACTTTGACACAAAGTCAAAATGTAGTGTACTACTCGAACAGTTTCGACTTAGAAAAACGACTGCAATCAGAAGATCGGGCGCATAGAATCGGCCAGACCAACAAAGTTACCTATGTTGATCTGGTTTCTAAAGGAACCGTCGATGAAAAAATCGTTAAGGCTCTCCGCAATAAACTAAGTCTAGCGCAGGAAGTCCTCGGAGATGAGAAATGGAAAAGCTGGATTGTTTAACCCATCATCCCACCGCCGAGAATTTCTGCTAAACGACCCATATCTGGTTCGCCAGCACCTTCCCCGTCTTCAGAACCGAGTTGTTGCATCAGAAGATCTTTAGCTTGATCTAACATGGCAATAGCTCGTCTAGGCTCGCCCCCAGCAATCTCATTAGCTGTCATCGCAATACCGATAACAAGATCTTGTTCACCGGGACCGTCTTCAGCCATAGGTTCGTTACCCATCGGAGGCATTCCACCCCCCATCGGAGGAGGAGCCGAAGGCCGAGGCGCACCGCCACCCATTGGAGGCTTAGGACCGCCGCCCATTAAAGCAGCAATACCACCGGCTGGAGCGCCACCCCCCATCGGAGGACGACCACCCCCCATCGGAGGCATTCCACCCCCCATCGGAGGACGCGGAGGCATTGAAGGTAATGTTCGTTCAGCTTGTTGTCTAAGCATATCAGGTCTATTAGGCATACCGCCACCCATAGTTGGTGAAGGACCGGATGGCATACGAGCGGGTCGTTGCTGTGGAGGTTGTGGCATCATTAGTTGTATCTCCTTACGTTTGGCCTAAAGGCATTTTGAAAAGGTGCGACATTAGTTTCGTAATTTGTTAAACTGCCGATACCTTGGTTTTGTAACATATCGTTCATAGACATATCTGTAATGGGTTGTATTTGCCCACCGTAGTTATATCGTCGAGTACTTTGCGTATTTGAGTATTGTTGAGCTTCCTCTAGTTCTGGTCCGTCTACTGCATCAGGACCATTATAGGGGTAAGGATAATTATACGTTGGATTATATTGTGGATTAATAGGTTCGCCTTGACGCGGTCGGTTATACGGTTGCGTTAATGCAGTAAGCCCTGTTAACGGAGCAGGAGGACCGGGACGAGTATACGGATCATAACCTTGATTTTGATACTGTCTCGGAGGATATTGGTTTCCTAGGAACCCTGAGCCAATGCCACCGCCGGGTTGCGGAAGGGGATAAGTTCGATCCCATGTTGGATCCCAGTCTTCACCGCCGCCGCCGCCACCGCCGCCGCCGCCACCACCGCCGTCACCAGTTCCGTTATCACTAAAAGGTCCGTCACCAGTTCCGTCACCAGTTCCGTCACCAGTTCCGTCACCAGTTCCAGTTCCGTCACCACCAGTTCCGTCACCACCAGTTCCAGTTCCAGTTCCAGTTCCAGTTCCAGTTCCAGTTCCAGTTCCAGTTCCAGTTCCGTCACCACCAGTTTCAGTTCCGTCACCACCAGTTACGGTTCCAGTCTGTGGGTTATATCCTGTTTGGTCTACATAGTTATCAATTTTATCGCGCATTTCTTCCATTTGGGTTGCAAGAGCATCGACTTCATATTGACTACTAGCTTGGTCTACTTGATCCTGTAAATCACCATAATCTTCTAGTAATTGGTTATACCCGTCTTCAATTTTATTAACGTAAGACTCTAATGTTTCTGCTAACCCTTCATTAGTTACATAATCAGAAAGAGTCTCGGTCAGATTTTCACTCGTAACATAATCTTCTAAAATTCCAAGAAATTCTTCAGTCGTTTCTGACTGAGCTGCTTCTATTGCCGCAGTATAGGCTATTGTAAGAGCGTCAACATCTTCTTGCTGTTTAATTGTTAGGGCGTCTAAAGCCACTTGTAATGCAGGAATATCAGTAGATAATTGCTCGTTAATAATAGCTATTTCAGCATCATGCTGTTCCTGTAGCGCATCTACCGCACCTTGAAAAGTTATTTCTACCAGATCAATTCGACCGTTTACATCTGTAACGTCAATTTGTAATTGATCAACAATCCCCGAAATACCTGAGATATCGGTTTGAATACCTGAGATATCGGTTTGAATACCTGTAATATCTTCTTCAGTCGCACCAACTCTATCTGTAACATCGCTAAGATCGACCCCAAGATTTGTGACATCGACCCCAAGCGCATCAAGATTATCACCAAGATTTCCAATACCGACTTCGTTAACGTCGATTTGATCCGTGAGATCAATAATTTGTCCGTCAATAGTCGTTACATTTTCTTGGAGATTAACGATATTCCCCGCGTTATCTACAATGTCGCCTTGAGCGGTAACGATAAGATCGTTAACACTAACTAATTCACCTTCAGTGGTTTCAACTCTTCCGGTTAAATCTCCAAGTCCTAATTGAACATCTGAAATATCACCTTCAGTAGTTAATACTCTATCTCTAACAGCCTCAAGATCGACCCCAAGCGTGTCAACGTCTACCCCGAGAGCAGTAAGATTTTCCCCAAGATTTCCAATACCGACTTCGTTAACGTCAATACGATCACCAAGATCGATAACCTGTCCATCAAGTGTCGTTACACTGTCATTTAATTCAACGATATTCCCAGCATTATCAATAATGTCACCTTGAGCAGTAACGATAAGATCGTTAACGTCAACTAAGTCACCTTTAATGGTTGCAACGCTTCTGGCTAAAGCATTAAGACCACTTCCCAACCTTAGGTTGGAATAATTTAGTCGCCTATCTACATCTGCAAATAACTTATCTAATTCTGCATCAGTATACCCAGCCCCTTCTGCGATTGCAGCAATATCCTCATCCGTATACTGAGGATTTGCGGCTATAAGATCTGTAACATCTTCTGTAGTTAATCGTCCTGTATCTATTAAAGTTTGAACTTGATCGGTGGTTAACCCCCCTAATGACTCTAAAGTTACATTTTCTAAATCTTCAACAGTAGCAAATTGAGAGTAGTCAATCTCACCTATTGCAGTACTAATTAATTCTCCGATTTCAGCATCAGACCGTACAAGATCTTCCGGAAGATCTTCTGTTGTTAGAAAGTTTTTAATAGAGTCATCTATTAACGATTGAATTTCATCGTTAGTTCTAGTCCCTACATTAGGGATAGCTGAAATCGCTGTATCTATTAACCCTTGAATATCCTCGTCTGACCTTACACTATTAGGCGGAATAGCTGAAATCGCTGTATCTATTAACCCTTGAATATCCTCGTCTGACCTTACAGTATCTTTAATTTGGGTAGGAAGATCGTCAGCCGTAATAAATCCAGAAATATCATCAGCTGTTAAAAACCCAGAAAGATCAGGAGCAACTTGCTCAGTAGTTGCAGTAACAACAGGTAAATCAGCGTTAGTAATATAACTATTATCAGTTAAATATTTTCCGATCGCAGTATTTAATGCTTCTGCCGATATTTGAGTATCTCCGGGGATATTAAGATTCCCAACGATACCGTTTACAATATTTGTAATATCTTCGTCAGACCTAACAGTATCTTCAGGTAAATCAATACCAAGAATCGCGTTATCAACTAACTCTTGAGCTTCTATTAAAGAAATAAATTTAGAAGTATCAATAACAGAACTTCCATCTTCTATTCCAAGTTCTTCTTCAGAATACTCTCGAATATACCCCGGTTCAAATCCAAAACGACTAGTCCCTAAATCCGAAAAGAAAGTTCCAGTATCTGGGTTATACTCAAGCGTTATTTCAAAATCTTGAGCACCGGGGGAGTTATTAAATCGATCAAGAATTTGATCTGTCGTATAAACGGCCATGTTACTATCTCCTGCGGAACTGTTTGAACTAGTTAAGTCTTCTTCAGTTCCTCCTGAATTACCTACTGAACCTATGGGATCAACAACTCGGGTACTGTCATTAGAAGAAAAGGTAGAAACGGACTCCAAAGGAGCTGCTTCTGTTAATACTTGCGCTCCTCCTGAATTACCTACTGAACCTATGGGATCAACAACTCGGGTGCTGTCATTAGAAGAAAAGGTAGGAACGGACTCCAAAGGAGCTGCTTCTGTTAATACTTGCGCTCCCCGAGTTTCCTCAACAATATCTGAAACCGAAGTTGTATATTGACCTAAGTTTTCAGCAAGAGCCGTGGCTCTTGGGGAGTTAAATTGTGAATTAGGATCTTCAGTTGCTGTTGCTAGAAAATCAGAAGCTAAAGTAAACGGATCATAATCTGAAGATTGTTGGTCTTGTGCAAATCGTTCAGGATGATATTGTTGATTATGCTCCATCAACTGAGCTATTGCTATGTCGTATGGTATTTGAGCATAAGTCGCAGCAGCTAGGTACGAGTTCATCTGATCTGAGTCAGTTAGATCAAAGTACATATCGGGAAGTTTAGATTCAGCTAAGGATCTATCCCCAGATTGATAAACACCGGACGATAGTTGTGCCATTGACATCGGTAAATTACCACTAGTTAAATTTCGACTAGGGTTAGGATCACCGTGAGAAGCTACATTAGCATTTGGGCCGAATAAAGGATTACCACTACCCGCGCCTACTGAAAAACTGCCAGCGGGACCTTGATACCCTTGAGGGACTATGTCTCGCTGAACATTTAAATCAGGTTGGGTACTAACAGAATAATCGTACGAATCTGAAGTCGCAGCTCCGTCTGAGCCTTCCCCAGTATATCCGTAAGAAATATATCCTCGTTGTCGTGGGGTTAGTACTCCCGCATTTTGTTGAGCACTTGTTCTGAAAGCGCCCATCCCAAGTTGAGCGGCGATTGCGTTTCTATCCCCTAGTAACGCAATACCTGAACGAATATTATTATATGTTCCCATACGTTCCATAAGTTCTAAATTATTAGCCATACTCTCACGGTTTTTTGCTTCGAGAGCATACTGCGCTTGGGCCTCGGCTTGGGCCTCGGCATAGTCTTTTGAAGCTGCTACAACGTGGTCGTAGATTAAAACTTGATTACCGTCTTCATCATTATAAGTGTCAAATAACCACGCTACGTCTTCCGGAGGTGGGTTAGTAAACGGATCGTCAATTACAGCTTGGAAATATTCTTCTGCAGAATTAAATCCATAATCCTTATAGTCTCCAAAATAAAACCGATTTTGTTCAAATAAAGCATTATTTATACTTTGCGGATTAGTGCCATCAATCGTTCCGTTATAAATCCCTAAATTAATCGCGGCATAAGTAGTTTCTTCACCAGCGGCTATATACTGCTGTTCAAAAGCATCACGAGAAGCTTGAGGAAGATTAGGGTTCATCATTATGTCAGCAATACGACTTTGCTCGGCTTGAGCAGCTTCGTATCGGGCTTCCGGAGGGAGACTACCATAAACAGCTTCAAATTGTTGTCGGGCTAAATGCTGCTCTAAAAAGTTTCTACCAAAACTAGCAAACAATGTAACAGGATTTTGCATCGCCGACCATTGGCGAAACGCTGCGACTATTTCGGGAGTAGCTTCAATCGTCCCCGCGATAAAATCCTTAATCCACTGAGGAATATCCACTATCTAACTCCCCGCCTTAATTGTTTATTACGCGCTTCTGCTTGAGCAAGAGCCGAGGATACTGATCCGCCGGTGGCCATATTAGTCGTTAACGGTTTAATAATCCGCCGGACTTCTTCCTCATCTGCATCTTTCATTCGACCAGTAACTATAGTATATGCGTCTTGGTTTTCACCTAGACTTTCACTAGGGTTATAATAGATTAACGCGATTGCTTCGATCACTTGACGCTGGGTTAGCTCTCTATTCCTGAGATTAACTAAAGCATCAGTTTTAACAGGGTCTACTAAGATTTGTAACAATTGTTCTTTTGTTTGGCCACCGAGTTTATTTAACGCAAGGTTTGCCCTTCGACCACTTTGACTAAGTGGTGGAATAAAAAATCTCATAAGAGTTTTCATAAACCCTTGGCTTTCTTCTTCAGCAGTTATTCCGGAACTACCTTCAAGAAGACCTCGCCGCGATTGTCTATCTCTGGTAATATTAAGTTCTTGAGCCAAGATTCGTAAGTTACGAGCGTAGTCTTTCCCCATTTCCTTACCAAGAAGTAAACTTAAATTATTACCTAACTGGTTAGTCCCGAAAGCTCCGCCACCAACACCTGAAATAAAATTAGTTAATTTTTCAAGATTAAAGGCACTTTCTTCAAACATTAACTCGCCTTTTCCAAACCCTTCTCGGCCATAGTTCGGTTGTTCAAAACTATTACGCAAAAAGTCAGAAAAAACAGCTTGCATAGAATTTCTTAATTCAGGGTACTTATCTGCTATTGCTGAAAGTTTACGCATTTCATCTAGCGCACCTGTTTCAGTTAATGTTTTTGGGTCAGCTTCTAAAAATTGCGAAATAATTGGAAACGGGTCTTCATTTAAATTATTGCGAAGCTCTTTAGATAATTGTGCAATACGAGCTTCAGCTTCTTGAATAGTTATTTCAGCTCGTCTTGAAAAAGTTTCGAAAGTTTTTAAAGCTTTAATATTTTCTTCAGGAAAAATTTGTTGGAGCTGCTCTTCTCTATCTTTAAGGATCTGTCTAAATTTTTTATTTTGCGCAGAAACAGATAGTTCAGGATCTAAAACTTCTTTACGTAATTGTTCAAGAACAGCTGCCCTAACTTCTTCAGTTCTAAACCCCGGAGTACTATTCTTTAAATCTTCAACATCTAACATGTCGAAAAGTGTACGGACGTTCTTAGGAGTACCTCCAACCATAGCCTTAGCCATTTCAGGATAGCTTTCACTTTTAACAAGGCTTAGTAAATACGAGCCATTAATAACATTTTCTTGAACGTCAGTTACATTCTTCGTTGCATCAAATATTCGTGCGTCAAGTTCTGGATTTTTTGCAACTAGTGAGTTAATTGCATCATTAAAACCTTTCTTTAATTCTTCCGCGTAGTTTCGTAAAGCCTTATTAGGGCTACTAGCTAAACTATCAATATTAATTCGAGCATTAATCAAGTCTCGTAGCGTGAAAGAAGGTTTAGCTAAGAAAGTTCCTGTTTCACTTCGTTGTTGACCTTCTATAAGGTTTTTAATAATACTTTGCCCATCCTGCATAGGCATTATATCTCTAAGAATTCCAGCTGCTTCTGCTTCATCAATACTTTTAATCGGGGCATCAGACCCACCTGATATAAACCTTTTAATGATTGGCCCAATAAACTTATCTAGCTGTTTAGTTTGGATAGAAATAACTTCTGCAGAGTCTAAAATTTCGGATAGTTGATCTCTAGCCTCGTTAAACTGAGAATCTCTTTGTAAAAATAACGCTGCTCGTTTATCTGCAACAGTAGACGTAAGGTCATAAATTTCCTCGCCGACAGTTTCAGTTATCGCACTAACAGGAGCAGGAGCTTCAAGAACGGGAACAGCACTTCCTTCACTAACAACTGTTTTCTTAGCTACAATTTCTGCTTCTTTTGCTTCTCTCGCCGCTGTTGCGTAGTATTCCTTAAACTGGTCATAACTAGGAAGTAATGTACCATTTTTTCCAGCAGCGTTTCGCATTTCTTCGTAAAAATTCTGTAGCGTACTACCTCGTTCTAATAACATTTTTTGAATTGCAATTCTAGCTGGATCTGACTCAGAAACTGTACTTAATAAGTATGCTTCCATATCTTGTAGTAAAGCATCTCCAGATAAATCAGCTAAGGTTTTACTATCCGAATATTGTTTACCAAGGTCTTGAGCATATTCTCGTAATACATCGTCAACTTCTTTTTTACTCATGTCTAACGCTTTTTCGGGAGCAGCGTCTTTAGCCCTTAATTGTTCTATTCTAACTCGAATTCTTTGAACCACTTCATCTGGGATATCGTTCCCAGTAAACTTACGAGTAATGTTTTGAACACCTCTTAAAGCTAAATCTCCCCCAACTGTACCTAACGCTGCCATCATTCCGATAAGTCCTGCGTCTTCAAGCATAGTTTCGCTATCTAAGTTAGGGTGTACCCCTGACGCTTTACCGTACTGTAGCATAGCGTATCGAGTAAGAGCTGTCGGAATACCTACGGCTGCGCCTAATGCTGTATATTTCCCAGTTCCTTTAATTATTTGACCTTTAACAGTCTCCGACTCCATTGCTTCAAGGACTCCTTCGGGGCCTTTTTCAGCAAGAGTTTTATCTAATTTAGCTGAACCTTTTTTAAATAGTTGTCGTAATCCGATACCGGCAGCACCGCCGAGTATTTCAGGAGAAATATTTCTAGTAATTTCTTCCATAGTATTCGTAAAGAATGGACCTGAAATATTTTCAGAAAGAGGTCTAAAAGTTCCGTCTAATGAAGAAAACAAACCAGTTCCAAGGGTAGCTCGCCATGGGACTTTTTTGCCGTTCGTTGCAGGACTCCGAACTAAAACACCTTCTGCTTTATTAGTCGGGTTAACATAAAAAACTTCAGCCTCTGGATCTTCGTTTTTAATTAATTCGTATACCTGTTCTTTAGTTGGGTTAACTAAACTAAAAATTGATTTAATCGCGGAATGCGATTCGGCAGATAAATCACCCACACCAGTAACCCATTCCCTGTATCGATCAGCAATGGAATCTCCACGTTCTCCGTAGTACGTTGTAGTTATGTCCCCGCCACGTGAAACTACTAGTTTTTCTCGATCAGTTAATTCTCTAGGGGGAATAGGATCTCGTCGATCCATTCGCTGCTCTCCTAAAAGACCGAAATCTTGATCCTGACGAGGAATATTTTGAGGAGGCGATTTTGGTGAAACTGTTTGAATAGAATATTCTTGAATATATTTAATAAGATTATCGTATTTTTCTTTGTTTAGACGATCGGCTGCGAGATTTTCTAAAGAAAACGGAGTTAGCTCAAGCTCAGTTGCTAATTTATTTCTAACAATACCATCTTGGGTAAGACTGTTTAAATAATCTAGTTGTGCAAACTCATCGCTATCGAATCCTGTTGTATCAGCACTAAGAATTTCTCCTATCGTGTAGTTAGGGTTTTCTTCTACATCAGACGCATTAGGTAACTGTAAAGATAATAGCTCGGCTTTGTAGTCGTTATATGCTTTTGTTTCGAATATTTCATTAGACATAAGCTATACCTTTTATCAAATTCCAACACGAGGTTGGAATACGGGGCTTCTTGCAGCCCCTGTTCCTGTCGGTGTTGGAGAAGAACCGCTAGACCCTGTTCTATTTTCTTTGTAATTTTTAATATTCTCTAGGACAGCTGTAATTAAATCAGTTTGCCCAAAATTTTCTGTAAAAGTAGGGATAGCTAATTTATACGTCCCATCTTCTTGTTCTATATATCTAAAAAATTGATTAGCTACGTTAGTCGAGGCTCTTGATAGTTCATCTAAAACTTCCTGACGAGCTAATTCATTTTGAGCAAGCTTCGCCGCTTCAATTGTGTTTTGGTCAACTTCAACAACAGTTCTTAAATAACGCTCTAATTCTTCTTCCCGTTCTCGCATCTTAAATATTTGCGTGTTCGTAGAGCTGTCGAATTGTTCAATTATTTTTGCACCAAATTGATTTAACTGGTCGTCGATAACACTTAAATCTTGAGAACTACCGTAACCAACAATTTTTAAGAAGTTAGCCAAATCTTTATCAGAAAGTGTTCGTCCTGTTTGTCCTTCAGTTGCAGCCGCTCGATAAGCCAGCTGTAACTGTGTCCCTAACAATCGCGCTCTAGCTGAAGCAACGTCTCTATTTTTAGAACTAAAATCATCAGGAAGACTGAAACCTTCAGAAGCATATGTATTATTAACATTCCCTCTAAACTTTTCAAATTCACCTAAGAAAACGGCTTGTTTATCGGGGTTATTAGGGTCTTCGTAATAAGCATCAGCGGCCCGTTTAAGAGCTAAGGTGTCTTTAAGCTGTTCTGCATTATAGATTAATTCACCGTCAGAATTCTTACTTCTGAAAGTTTTTTCAATCATGTCGTTATCGAAAATTTGTTTAACAGAATCAAGATTAGCTTCAGCATCGTTAATAAACGCTTGCATACCCGCAACGGTTGTCATCGCTGTTGGATTTTTAGCAGCTAGTTGTTGATAACTTTGTACAAGTTGTAAAGTTCCAAGAACCGATTTTTGAGCATCCGCATAATCAGCCCATAAATCAGTAACTTCAGATTTAGATTCTTTAGCCGCATCCTTTAATTCTTTAGCCGTTTGTTCTGCGCTCATTGGAAACCATAAATTATCCCCGGTTACTTCTTCGCTTGGGCCGCCCGGACGCATAACAAATAATTTATTAACAGCTCGCGACCCTTCTTGAACTGTTTGGGTATATCCCATAGCTAATTCGCCGGTTTTTGGGCTATATAACGGAATTTGTTGTTCTTTTGCTCTATTTTCGGTATTAGTATCTGAAGTTAATATCTGATTTAGATAACGCTCGCCTTTCGGTACAATATCTCCTGCGATATTTCTATCGTAATCTGTTCCTTGGCTAATAACGAAACGATCTCCGCGAACATCGATAGCATTACGGGAAACTTGTTTACCTGTTCTTGGGTCAATACCGTAATAAGTTACTGGTTTTGCAGCATCTACATAACTACTTCTTCCTGCATCTATAGCTTTTTGACGTTCTAAAGCTATTTTTTGTTCAGCTTCAGCTAGGGATAGCTGACTAGCAGCTTTAGCTTCTAAGCCACTACTATATGTTTGACCAAAAGCTTTTGCTCCACCGGGAGTTTTTACAGCCATTGCAGGTAATAACCCACCGATACCTTGAACAGCCTTACCGAATTTCGTAGGAACTTGTCTTTCAGGACGAGCAGAAGATCTAATAGCCTCTTGCTGCATTGTTGCAT
>Ga0075468_10000285_pt1 | contig 19156 bp, 17 predicted proteins | sample DEB08_DNA_12_FD_77578 | JGI IMG/M metagenome (GOLD analysis project Ga0075468, IMG submission 77578) | Aqueous microbial communities from the Delaware River and Bay under freshwater to marine salinity gradient to study organic matter... | ecosystem: Environmental > Aquatic > Marine > Coastal ...
CTAGTTTAACTAAATCAATTTCAGATTTAAGGATAGCTTTATCTAATCCAGCTCAGGTACAATACATAGATAAAGAATCAGGTCAGTTAATTACAACATCCTCTTCATCAGCTCGTAGAGCGTTACAAAGTGAATTATCAACTGCTACAACAAATAGAAATGATATTAATATAAAAATTGAAGCTGTAATGGATTCAATTAATAAAACTGATGTATCATTACTAGATAAAGAGATATCTAATGAAGCGGAGAGTGAATTAGGTCCACTTAAATATCTAGCAGAAACTACCGGTCAACCTATGAATAGAGTTGTTAACTGGTTCTTATTACTTATAATATTTGTATTTGATCCTTTAGCTATAGCACTAGTAGTTGCAGCTAACATGGCGTTCGCTCAAGTAAGAGGTAGAGATTCTGATATAGTATTGTCAGTACCTGAAGGAATGGAATTTAACAAACCATACCCTATACCTGCAGAGTGGAATGAACCTTCCCCAGAATTAAAACAAAGAGTTAAAGCAAATCAAGATAAAATAAAATCTAGTATAACAGAAAGTATTAAAATAGAAAAAAAAGATTTAGTAGTAGATGATTTAGAGACTGCTATAAAAACTAATGAAAAAATATTAGGTACTGCGAAGGTGCAGAATGGTTTAGATGCTTGGATTGATGTTCTAGAAGAAGAAGAGTTATTAGAAGCTAAACAAGAGGAAGTTAAGGAGAGCGTTGATACTCCTATAGAAGGTAACGAATCAGAGCACGAATTATATCATGGTGAAGTAGAGAAAACTGATAAAGAAAAGTTAATTGGTATGGTTGAATCTAAGAAAAATAAATCTAAAAAACGAGTAGTTAAGCGCCCGCCCCCGATAGCTCGAGTTAAAAAAAGTTACAAATATAGAGGGTAAGTTGGTTAACTAATTTTTTTTTCGTATATTTAATTATATGGCAAAGAAGAATACAACAGTCTACAAAAGTTATATTGAGAATGGTGAGCGATGGATGATATGCCGTAACAGTATTGAGGGTGGTAAATACTGGTCAGGTAGGTTTTGTGGAGAGTGGGTTAAAGTAAATATAGATACTACTGCTACTCTTTGCCATAAATGTGTAAATCGAATTACTGAACCACCTAAATTTACTCCAAGATATAAACCGACAGGTAGACCTAAGGGTTGGCAATGGATGAACGAGTTTGTTGATAGAGAGGGTAACGTGTTTCATAAAGGTACTGAACAACCTAAATTAAAAGGTACACTTCCAGCCACAATTATAGAATCTAAAAAAACTAAAAAGCGATTAACTAAACGAGAGCGTGAAGCTGTAAAACGTTCGTTAATGGCAGAGTTATATGATCTCAAAAAACAGTTAAAAAAAGCTTCTCTTAAAAAAGATAAAAAATCTATTGAATCTCAAATTAAAAAAATTAGTCGTAAATTAAAAATTAGATTAGTTTGATCTTAAATTTATTTTTCGTATATTATACATTATGGATAAACTAATATACACCCGTGGTACATACTCTAAAGAAATTCAGAAGGTTGAATTAGATGTTAATGAAAATGTAGACATACATGACTTTAAAAGAGTATGTAAGCGTCTAGCTTGTGCACTCGGTTATGATAGTATAAGTGTTGAAGAGGCTTTTGAAGGTAAGACGAAGCCATTTGATAAATTAAAACAAATATTAAAAGGATAATTATGGCACGAGATATATACGGAAATTACGATGAAGAGCAAGTAAAGACTAATACAACTGAAGAGGAAGTTTATTATGAAGATGATTTAGAAAAAAAACATCTATATAAAGAGATTGAATTTGCAGTTGATGTAGAGGATAGTGTAGTCTATATAGTAGGTGAAATAGAAGATTTTGGCTTATACGATTTTATGGTTAGATGTCGTGCTATTATTAAGAATAGGGAAGAGGGTGATTCTTCACCCATTAATGTTATAATAGATTCAGTAGGTGGTGATGTATATGAGATGTTTGGTATTATAGACTACATAGAGAGTTTAGAAAGAAATAGCGATATTAAAGTTAATACTATATGTAGAGGGAAAGCGATGAGTGCAGCAGCTATGATATTGGCTTGTGGTACTGGTAAACGTCTAGCGAGTAAGAGATCTACAATTATGATACATGAAGGCTCATCTATGCAAGCTGGTAAATCATCTGATCTTAAAGCAGCTCATAAATATAACGCTCATCTAGAGGATATGGCTAATGCTATTCTAGGAGAAAAAACTATTAAAGATAAAAAATTCTGGTCTGAGCAAACAAAGACAGATTTATATTTATCTTCTAAAGATGCTCAAAAGTTGGGTGTCATTGACGGAATAATACATTAATATATTAATATGAAATTAAACGAACAACAAATTAAAGGAAATTGGGATGACTTAATAGGTCGTATTAATCACCAATTCACAGGAGAGCGTCAAGAGAAGCTTCTGGAGATGTATAATCATTTTGCAGACAGGATGATGTTTGCTCCAGCAAGCTCGAGAGAACATTATCATAACTGTTTCGCAGGAGGGTATGTAGATCACGTATTACGTGTTATGGATTGCGCATTTGATCTTTACAACTCATGGATGATGCAAGGTGCTTACACAGATAATTACTCAGTTGAAGAGCTTATGTTTGCCGCATTAAACCATGACTTAGGTAAGGTAGGTGATTTAGAAAATGATACGTACATACCTAACGAATCTGAGTGGCATAGAAAGAATCAAGGTGCTCTTTATACTGTTAATCCTAAAACTGAATTCAGCTTAGTACCTGATAGGAGCTTATTCTTATTACAACATTTTGGTATTAAGTATTCTTGGAATGAGTTTTTAGGTATTAGAATACATGATGGTATGTATGAGGAAGCTAATAAACCCTATCTAGTTAGCTTTAATCCAGATTCAAGACTACGTTCTAACCTACCATTAATACTCCATCAAGCTGATATGATAGCTTCGAGAGTAGAGTGGGAGAGATGGAAATATGGTGAGAATGGACTACAAGGTACTAGAACATTAACAGATGTTCCTAAAGATAAAATGATGGATCATGTAGTTAAGAAGCCTTCATCAGCTCCTAAACCTACACCTAAAAAGAAACCTTCTCCAAAGTCACAGCTGAATACAGGTTCAGATGCTAGTAAATTATTTGATGAGTTATTCGGATGATAATAACAATTATAATACTTACGCTAGCTCTTGCTATCACTCTGTATATTATACATAACCTGCTACGTAAATATGAGCAGGGTGAGGAGTATATAGAAAACCTAGAAACATGGGTAAAAGAGTTCTCAAAGACAATTACTGATATGAATAGAGAGATTAAAAAGATAGATAATAAAGGCTCTTTTTCATCAGATGATGAAGTAGGTTACTTTTTTAAAGAGCTCAAATCAATTATACAAAAATTAGACACACTCGGAGAAGAGGATGATAAATCAAGTAAGCGCTAGCTTATCACCAGTACAGGAATTTTATGAATGGTACGATGAGTTCGAAACAGAACGTAAGGTAACAAAAGCAAAAAAACGGAGAGGGTATTTTCACGAAGAAAATGAACGCGCTATTATAGCTTATAATAATGAACCTGATTATTTTTTGCGTAATAAGGTTTATTCTCAACATATACATAAACCGTTCATGAAGCTTACAGAAAATATTATTCATACCTTTAAATTTTACTGCTTCGACGATCCTTATGTTGACGTACAAGCTGAAGTAGTTGCTTATCTTATAGAGAAAATTGATAAGTATGATCCAACTAAAGGTTCAAAAGCTTATTCTTATTTTAGTATAGTTGCTAAAAATTATTTAATTTATAATAACAACGAAAATTATAAAAAAATGAAGCAGCGTACTTCTGTAGATGCTATTGATGTTAAGCGTAATATTACTAATGAAATAGTTCGTGAAGATATTAAAGAAGCACGAAAGGATTTTACTGACTTAATGGTTGAGTATTGGGATGCAAATCTTAACACTATATTTACTAGAAAAAAGGATATACGTGTAGCAGCTGCTATAGCTGAGTTATTCAGGCGCAGAGAAAATATAGAAATATATAATAAAAAAGCATTATATATTATGATCCGAGAAATGGCTGATGTTAAAACTCAATATATAACTAAAGTAGTTAATCAAATGCGTCGTATATATCGTGAAATGTGGGAAGATTATCAAAAAACTGGTCGACTTGATAATACTATAGCAAGTTCCAGTAAACAAAATTCTAAATATTTCTAATTATTATATATGGATAAAGATAGTGAAATATTTAAAGGAAAAAGCTTTTCAGATATTGCTAAAGATTTATATGGTGCATCCAAGAAGAAGGAGTCTCAGATAAATTTATTAATATCTGAATTAAAGCCGTTTGTTCAAAACATAGGTGATGCTACTATTATAGTACCATTAATAAAGGATTATTTAGAAGTTAGTGTAAAAAATGATGATCAATTAGCTAAACTTCTAGCAGTAGTTCAACGACTTATTGGTAATAACGGTCAAGGTGAGAGCGATTTTGGTATTTCAGAAGAAGAAAAAGCACAGCTACTTGAAGAGCTAAACGCTATTGAAAAAAATAACGCTAATATAGATGATAAGATTAAGGGTGTAGAAAATGGCCGGATACTCAAAAGTAAAGAATAACAAAGGTAAAAGTTATCGCCCATATGGGCCAGCAGCTCCAGTTACTCAGCATGACCTCGATTTTCAACAGAATCTTAAAGTTGATACCTATCATACTGAGCCGGCTGAAGTAGTAGATATAGTACTTAACTCTTCACACCCTAATTACGACTCTACCATACCTGACCCTGAAGAGCAAATTGGTTGTATTCAAGTTAGACGTATATTTAGTGATGCTAATGTAGAAGATTTAGATAAATTAAGCTGGGCAGTACCATTGACTCGTAATGTTAAGCAATACCCGCTTATTCACGAGATAGTACTAATTTCAGAATATTGCGAAAAAAACTCAGTTGATCAACCTGATAGTACTCAAATGTATTACCATGATATACTAAATATTTGGGGATCAGTACACCATAACGCTATACCATTTCTAAGTATACCTGAACCTGATATATCCTCAGCGGATAAGGATAAGATAGCTGAGTATAAAGAAGTAGGATTTGGTAATCCTAATATATCAGGAGATGAGGGTAGTGATATAGAGTTCGGTAGAACATTTAAAGAACAGCCACGTATTAGACCAATACAGCCTTACGAAGGAGATTTTACTATTGAAGGTAGATTTGGTCATTCTATACGATTTGGTTCAGCAGTAGTAGACCCTGATGTACCTAATTTATGGTCTGACCCATCTACTAATGACCCAGCTGAACCTTTAATTATAATTCGTAACGGTCAAGATCAAGATTTAGAAGATGGTGGGGAGCATGTAATAGAGAATCCGGATACAGCAGCTGGTACAATCTGGATGACTAAAGGTCAAACAATACCTTTAACTTTTGGGTCTACTAAATACGATGCACTATCTTTTGAAGCAGGAGAAAATACAGTAGGTGAAGACTTAACAGCCCCGACAACTGATGACTTAATAGATGCAGAGGGTGAACGTCAAGGTCAGATATTATTAACCTCAAATAGATTAGTATTTAATAGTAGGGAAGCTGGTACATATATTTTTGGAGGAGGGGGAATTGGATTAACTACAGAAACTGATATGACATTTGATGCAGGTAGTGAATTTTTAGTTGATACTCCATCCATTTACTTAAATGCAACTGAAAAATTAGAAATAGAAGCTCCTCTGATATATTTAGGTAAGTCTCAACAATCAGAAGATGATGGAGGAGTCGGTGCAACTCAAGCTACAAAAGGGCACCCTCTTGTATTAGGAGATGAGGATGATTTATGGAAAAGTACTTTATGTGATATCCTTGATGCATGGTTAACAACATTACAGTCAGAAATACACCCAACACCAGCAGGTCCATCAGGGCCACCAATACAGGCACCACAATATGCAGCACATCAAGCAGATGTTGCAACATTAAAATCAACCCTAGCTACCAGTTATAGTGATACGGTTTGGGTACAAAGAAACGGATAGTAAGGAGATAGTATATGCCAGCTAATTGGCCAGGATTTACAGCAGCTATGAACTCATGGTTTTGCGGTTTCGCAAAAGGTGATACAGATGAAGATTGGCAACAAGCTGGTGCACCAACTGCTAAAAAAATAGCTGACGAGTATGAGCTAGCAATTACTACAGCTGGTATTATACCTTATAATAATCTAGTAGCTAGTGGTTGGGTAAAAGCAACTATGGAGAGTGGATGGAAAGCTTCATTTGCTCAAGTATTTAATCAGGCTAAAGTACCACCTGAAGGTATAGATATCGGGGTTCCAGGTTGGCTACCAGCAGCTACTGCTACTGTAAATGCATGGGCAGCTGTACAGTACCAACCAGTACCACCTCACCCTCCAACGATAGCACCAGCGCCTGGAGTAACACAATTAGATCCAGGACTTGGAGCTATACCAGCATTAGCATCAACTATAAACGATGCATTTCATTCGAACCAATGCTCACTAATAGCAACTATTTTAGTATCAGGATTTACACAACATTTAACCATGATATCAGGATTATATACTGGGCTAGTACCAACACCTGCAGGACCAGTACCTACACCTGTGCCGTGGATGGGAGTATCATAGAGGTTTTTAACCGACAATTTAGTAATAGTTATATTTATATATGATAAAGTATATTTAGAGGAAAAACATGTCAACAAACAAATTAGCACAAGTTATAAGAAAAATTGTTCGTGAAGAGGTTCGTAAAGAAGTACGTACTCTATTAAACGAGCGTAAAGCACCAAAAGCACAAGTTACAAAGAAGGAATTCAAAAAAGGATTAAAGCATGCATTAGGTCTTCAAGATGGTATTGAGCGAGTAGCTCGTAAACCTAAACCTAAAGCTTTAAAGCAGTACACTAAAAATGCTACTTTAAATGCTATACTTAATGAAACTGCTGGAGAGATAGCGGCTGGTAATCAAGAGTATCCAACTATGAACAATCAATCCTACACTGCAGATTCAGCACAAGGTTTTGATAGAGCATCATTAGCAGCTAAAATGGGATATGGAGATATGGATCCTTCAGGAACACCATCCATACAGGAAATGATGCCTAAAACTAATGTAGCAGGTGGAGTTAATCATGCTACTGAAGTTGATCCTGGAGTAGCAAAAGCACTAACTAGAGATTATTCTGAGTTAGTAAAAAAGTTTAAAAAGTAAAAAATGGCAAATTTGTTCGGTAGAGATGATATTGGTATAGGGATAGCGTTACCGTTTGGTTCAGGGAGATCTAATTTAAAATTAAATTATACAACTCTAGATCAAGCTAAAACTAATATAGTTAATCTTTTATTAACTAATAAAGGAGAACGGATCATGCAACCTCAGTTTGGTACTAATTTAAGAAGATTTTTATTTGAACCTAATACTCGAGATTTAACTTCTATGATCCGTACTGAGATAATGGATGCAGTTAAATTTTGGCTACCGTATGTAAAATTAGGACCTGTAAAAGTTAACCGTGATATAGAAAATATAGATCAATATAAAGTAGTAGTAGAGTTAAACTTTAGTGTAGTTGATGATATCACAGAGTTTAAATCAGTAACTTTTAAGTTCGGCTCAGATGGTAGTGTAACAGTAATGAATATGTAGGAAAGACATGGCATCAATAAATAAAAAAATAAGCAAAGATATTAAATATACTGGTAAGGATTTTCCTACTATCCGTAAGAATTTATTAAATTTTGCAAAAACGTACTATCCAACAACCTTTAATGACTTCAGTGAAGCATCTCCAGGAATGATGTTCCTAGAGACGACTGCTTATGTAGGAGATGTATTAAGCTTCTACTTAGATAAACAGTTTAAGGAAACCTTACTACCTTATGCATCTGAACGTAAAAACGTTATATCATTAGCTCAAGCTCTTGGGTATAAACCTAAGCAAGCTATATCAGCTAATGTTGATGTAGATATATTTCAAACTATTCCAGCTAAAGGAGCTGGGTTAAATAATAGACCTGATTTCGACTATGCACTATCTATAAGAGGTGGTATGAGAGTTAGATCTACCAACGGCACAGTATATAGACGTAATCTGCCAATAGATTTTACAGTATCAGGATCTACTAACCCTACTGAAGTGTCTATTTTTTCTACAGATGATTCAACTGGAGATCCAACTTTCTATCTATTAAGAAAACAAGCAGGATTTCAATCAGGAACACCTGTTACAGAAACTTTTCAAGTAGGGGCAGTGCAACCATTTTTACAGCTAGCATTAGCTAGAACTAATATTATTGAAATAATTAAAGTTACAGATGCATCAGGAAAGGAGTGGACTGAAGTACCATATCTAGCACAAGATACAGTATTTAAACAAGTACAAAACGATCAATATATTGATCCAGATTTAACTGTATATAATCAAGAGACGCCATATTTACTTAAACTAAAAAAGACTTCAAAACGATTTACTTCAAGAGTACGAGAGGATGGTAGGTATGTACTAGAGTTTGGTCCTGGAACTTCAACGAGGCCAGATGAAGAGGTTATACCAAATCCTAAGAATGCAGGATCTGCACTACCTACTGTAACTCCAACTAGTAATCAATTTATTGATCCATCTAATTTTATGTATACTAAAGCTTATGGAGAAGCGCCGTATAATACTACAATAACAGTTGAGTATACTATTGGTAATGGTATTAAAGATAACGTCGCATCAGGTGAAATAGCTGACATAGATTTAATTAATTTTATTAGTGAAGGAGCAGGGCTAGATAGAGTCTTATTTAATAGTACTAAAAAATCAGTAGCAGCTACTAACCCAGTACCAGCTCAAGGTGGTAGAGGAGCAGAGTCTGCAGATGAAATACGTGATAACGCCTTAGCTTTTTTTAATGCTCAAGGTCGAGTAGTTAGTAAAGATGATTATATGATTCGTACCATGACTATGCCAGGTAGCTTTGGCTCTGTAGCAAAAGTATATGCTACTCAAGATGAAAAATTAAATATAAGTGATACTAATAATAGATTGAGAAATCCATTTGCAGTAAGTTTGTATACGTTATCATATGATGCAAATAAAGCGCTGGTAAAAACTAACCCAGCAACTAAAGAAAATGTAAAAAGTTATCTAAGTCCATATAGGTTATTAACAGATTCAATTACCATTAAGAATGCTTATATCATAAATATTGGTATAGATTTTGAAATACTAACATTACCAGGATTCAATAGTAATGATGTATTATTAAAAGCTATCAAAAGCGTACAGCAGTTTTTTAATATAGATGATTGGCAGATAAATCAACCTATTATATTATCAGACCTGTACACTGAACTATCTACTATAATGGGACTTCAGAGTATTGTAAAGATTGATGTGTATAATCTTCAAGACGAGCAATCAGGGTATTCAGGTAATATTTACGACATTAATCAAGCAACACGAAATCAGGTAATCTACCCATCACTTGACCCTAGCATATTTGAAATTAAATACCCAAATTCAGATATTAAAGGTCGTGTAGTATCAGTTTAGGAGCTATAACATGATAAAATCTATATATGCAGATTCAGATAACACTATCTACGAAAAAACTGGAAGTTTAAATGCTGGGATTGATTCAGTACTTGAATTAACTAAAATTTCTTCATCTGCTGGAATACACTCCTCTAGAATTTTAATTAAATTCCCTCTAGACGAGGTTAGCTCTTCAGTAGCAGCAGGTAAAATTAATAATCCTCGATTTTATTTAAACCTTTACCAAGCAGGTACATCTGAAGTACCGAGAGAGTACACTTTAATTGCTTACGCATTATCTCAATCCTGGGACGAAGGTTCAGGTAGAAGATTAGAACCTACTGCATTAAATCTATTTGATAATTTAGCTTCTTCATGGATATACAGAGATAAGCAGGCAACTAGTATAGAGTATATAGCTGCTAGGGACACACAGTGGACTTCACGCTCTTTAGCTGATGGTTCAGCTATGGTATTTAATAGTGTAACAGGGGGTGGTACTTGGTATAACGACTATTACGGTACTCAGTCATTTGAACACGAATCAGCAGATTTAAGAATGGATGTAACTCCTGCTATACAATACCTTTTGACTGGTAGTAGAGATAATGACGGTTTAATAATATTACGTTCAGGGTCACAAGAAACTGATTCTACTAATTACGGCAGTATTCAATATTTTTCAAGACAGACAAATACGGTATATCAACCTAGATTAGAAGTGGTATATGATGATTCAAGTTTTGACTCATCTGGATTATCAGAATTAACTTCTGATCAAAGTGTAGTTTATATAAAAAACCTTAAGCATGAGTATAGTACAAAAGAACAACCAAAAATTAGAGTAGTAGGTCGTGATAGATACCCTACTAAAACTTTTTCTACTCAATCTAATTTTAAAACTATTAAATTTTTACCAACTTCCTCTTATTATGGAGTAAAAGATGCGATCACGGAAGAGTTTATTATACCTTACAGTAATCAAGGAACTAAATTAAGTTGCGACTCATCAGGTAATTTTATGAAATTAGAAATGAGCTCTTTTATGCCTGAGCGTTATTATAAACTATGTTTTCAAGTAACTCAATCAGATAGTTCAGTAGTCGTTTACGACGAAAACTTTTACTTTAAGGTTAATAGATAATGGCTATAAATAAAAAAGTTAATATAACTCGCGCTCAAAAGATACGAGACGCAGGCAAGACACCTTTGCAGAAAGCTCAAGCTAGTGTAGGTAGGTCAGATGAACCTATCGGTAAACCTGCACCTACAGTTACTGCACGACCACTACCTGAATCACCAGTGCGTACATCTGGAGGTGAATCTCCTTATATTCCACCTATTAAAGATGGTAAACCTAATCCGGAGTTTATAAGAACTATACCTCCACCTCCACCAAAGCCTGACCCTGAACGACCTCAACCAGAATCACCAGTTAAAACTGAAATAGATAAAATCATTGAAGAGTCAAACGAGGTTATAAAAGAAATAGAAGATAAGGTAGATCCAGGTAGACCACCTGTAGATCCAGTTCAGGACGTAGTTAAACCACCTCCTGCTATAACACCAACGGAGGTTGCTTTAGAAAATCAAAAAGACTGTGATAATAGAGTAGAGTTTCCTAATATAGTTATTAATAACGAAGTTGTAGTAGATTTAGATTTAGGTCAAGATCAAACTCAATTTGATTTACCCGATCCTATAGTAGTAGAGGAGTTAAGAAGAGGTTGTACAGATCCTGATGCAGAAAATTATGATCCAGCAGCTTTAATAGACGACGGTAGTTGTGTATTTGCAGATCCAGAAACTGGAGACCCAATACCGGATGAACCAGAAGAACCGTTACCAAATATAGCTGCAATTACTGATTTTGTAGACAGCCATGGCAAACCAGTATTTACAGTTCGTATCGAAGACGTAATAGATGAAGAAGAAATAGAATTAGAGAGTGGTGTTAAGCTTGAAGCTACCGTCGAGTTAGTAGGAGATATGGCTAGACCAAACCTTTCTGATAGTGATCTTATTTTATCAGAAGAAGATATAGAAGTTACTAAAAAGAAACAAGCAAGACTTGAACTGGGTGAATTAGCAGGTGATACTAAACTAGCATCTGATGAAGATATAGTAATTATAGGTGACAGGGAGACTATAAAACAAAAATTAGTACGAAACGATAATGGTGTAATATTATTAAAGCCTGGTGACTCACCTAAACTTAGAGTTAGCTTACGGAGCCAATCATTTACTCTATCTCAATATAGACGTACAATAGATACTGACTTTAAACAATTAATAGGGAAGATGTAATGCCATTTGATTATTATAAAAATATAGATGAAATAGACTTGACTTTTGGTCAAGTCAAAGCTCAATTATATTCTTTAGACGATGTAACCTCAATGGATACAATATATGGATATTTACAAAATCCTATCTATGGTCAAAGTGATTTTGATCGAGTCGAATTACATGTGTATGATGTAAATAAAAATTTACTCTTCTCTGATCATAAAGTTGAGGGCTGGTCTATAGGTTCTGATCTAGAAGGTATGCCTGCAGTAGACCTCGATATAAACGGTAACTTAAATAGTTTAGGTTTTGATAATGGAGTCTACGATGTAGTTTATAACTTTCATAGAGATGCAGTTGGAGGACCAGTAGGACCTAAATTTAAAATACATTCTATAAGTGCAGATCGTAAAGAGGTGCGAATTGTACCATCAGTAGTAGAAGATGATGAAGTAAATCAAGGTGATTTATTAGAAACTTTCTATAGCAGATTACAGCGACTTAAAGTTACTTCAGCAGTTACTGGACCATATACACATGCAGCTATACCAAATAATCCACTGTGGACTGCTCTACAATTAAATTTAGCCTATAATAAAGTATTTACAGTAGCAGCTTGGTTAATCGATGATATTTTTCCAACAGACCCAGATGAACCTAATACAATATTACTCAAGCTTTATGAACCTATACCATCTAATATTAATGTAAACCATCAATCATGGTTAGTAGCAGAAGCAACTCAACCAGTTATTAATAGAGTAATGCTTGATGCACCAATTCTATTGCAAGGTACGACAATTCAAGGACCCAACTTTGATTTATGTTTAGATGATACTGCTAGATTACAGACTGATTATAAAAGCTATAATCAAGTTTTAGGTACAGATCCTGACACGCAAACAACTATACTAAATAGTTACAGTTCAAGCGCAGATGGTATACAGCTCAATATAGACTACTCCGTCTTTAGTAATTATGTTCACTTTAGCTCTGCTAAACAACGTATTGATAACTTTATATATAAACTTCAAGTTATAAATCAATACGATAGGTCAGCACAAGAAATAGAATACAGTGATTTTGCAACTTCAGATGTATATATTTATGAGTATACTGGATCTCGAGGAACCTTATACAATAAAAAATATCAAAAAAAGTGGGTAGATAAAAAAGTAAAATTAATAAATGAATTCGATGATTTTGAAAAATGGTTATATTTTGAAAGTGGTTCAGATTCAAAATATATTACCCTATCAGGATCGAAAGGAGGAGGAGAACGAGATTGGACTAGATCAGTTATAACCCCGTTCCCTAAATTATCCGGTTCATATAAAAATGCACGTTGGAAGGAAGATTACCTACAATGGGACTCAGATGATTTATTTGACTGGGCAGTTCATAGTATATTTTTACCAGGAGCTTCATATGAACTTTTAGATGTTAAAAACTCTAAAGCTCTTAACTGGAGAAAATCAGCTGCAGCTTCTGCAAGTGCATTCGATAGTCAAAATAATAATTTATTAAGAAAAACCGTACCACAATATTTAAGCGATCGTGGTAAAGATGATAATGAGACATATTTAAGATTTTTAGATTTAGTTGCTCAATCACATGATGTATCCTGGACTTACACTAAATACTTTACTGATCTTAATAATCGCTTACATAATACTAATTATGAAAATAAGCAGGGCATATCAGACGATTTAGTGTATCACGTAGGTAAATCTTATGGTATTGATTTACTAACCGGTGATCCTAATCAAGAGTTATGGGAGTATAAATTAGGTAAGACTGAAAATGGCTTCTCTATACAAAGCTCACCAACTGCATCGATACGTACAATGACTGCTCAACAACGAACAGCTGAGACATGGAAGCGTATTGTAAATAATTTACCACTTTTATTAAAGAGTAAAGGTACTATGACTGGAGTCCGTAGCTTAATAAACTGCTACGGTATACCAGAAGATATTTTACCCGTTTATGAATATGGCTCCAGTAAGAAAAGTGAACAAACAGTTTTATTTAAAGAACCTAATTTTAAATATTGTTTAAATTTTAATCAACAACAAGCAGTTGATACTTTCTGGGGACCTCACCATAAAACTTCAGGTTGGGTTACATCTAGTAATGTAACTCCTAATGCAGTAGAGGTTAGAATATGGCCTGAAACTACAGTAGGAGCTCACACTCAATCAATATGGCAAGTAAATAATGAATTAGGTATTACTTTACATAGAAGTCATTCAAGTGCAGTACATGAAGGTCGCACTGTAGGGTTTACCGAATTCGGTCATTTTAGTATGATATTATCTAGCTCTCAAGGGTATGTATCTGCATCAACTGGTAAAGCTAGGATATTTGAATCTACTAATGATAAACAAATCGGTCACGGTTGGTGGACTTTACTACTTAATAGACATGCAAATAAAAATTCTCATCCATTAGGATCTTACCATACTGGAAGTAATTTTAAATATGAATTAACTGCGTTGCGCGGTGATTATGAAGTTATAGATCAAAATGTATCTTGCAGCTTAACTGTAACTGGTAGTGATGCATATTATTCAAGTTCTATAAATAAATCTTGGTCAGGAAGTTTAGAAGCAGGTAAGCGAGCATACCTTGGAGGGTTCGTTACATCTAGTAAAACTTCAGCATATGTACATCACCAACAACACGGTGCATTTGGAATACCGTTTAGCGGTTCTATGCAAGAGTTAAGGTACTATGCAACCCCTCTATCACAATCTACATTAGTAGATCATACATTAGCTACTGAGTTGTATTCATCTAATGGACCAACAGATTCATTTAATAATTTATTATTAAGACTGAGGTTAAGTGATAAAGCAAATCATTATTCAGGAAGTGCAGCTAAAGAGACATCATCAAAAGCTATAGCAAGTGTACAACCTGATCAACGTGTAAAGTACACTTACTGGGATAGTTCACGAGAGTTTTCAGTATCAGGCTCTACTATTAATTACCCTGATTCTATACCTTACGGATTTTCAGAAGAGTATTATTTTATTAATACACCAGAGTTAGGTCCTAACAGTTACACGAGTAATAAAATACGAACTGAAGAGAATAAGCTACTCAGACACTTAAGTGCAGAAGGCCGTGCTGAACTACCTAGCAGCGATAAGTATGCGCTAGACAGTAACGGGTTAGGTATATATTTTTCTCCTACGGATCAGATTAATAAAGATATATTTGATCATATAGGAAGAGCACCGTTAGATAATTTTATAGGTGACCCAAAACAAGCATACGAATCTGAATATGTAGATTTATCTGGATTTAATACTTCATACTGGAAGAAGTACAGTAAAGATACTAATCAAATGACCTATCTTAATGAATTAAAATTATATGATATGTCACTATTTAGTATGCTTAAAAGACTTATACCAGCAAGAGCTAATGCTGATTTAGGAGTGGTGATTGAACCTCACTTTATAGAGCGTTCTAAAATATCACCACCTGGTAGAATGTCAATATCAGGTGACGGTAGCCCAGCCCCTATAGCTCAAACTACTGCTCAAGTTGCTAAAGTGCAGCAATTAACTTCACCGTTAGTAAATAAACCGCGAGTTACGCAGTTAGGGTATCAACTAACACCTCAAGTTTTAGTTGCTAAACTAGGTAAGCCATCAAAGAAGCCGACTAAAATTAATATTAAACAAGTATCACCTCTTAACTCGGTAATGAAATCTTTTAGTGCAATCACTCAACAAAGTACACCAACAGCTAAACCAGAATTTATTCAAAATACTACTACGGTGGATGGAACTATAGGGTCAAGTGATTCACCTATTATAACTCTATCTAATAAAAATACAAAAAGTATAGGTAAAAATACAATAGCATATCAAGCTGCTAAAGAACGTGAAAAGCAGGGTAGTACAAGTAGTGTACCTTCTCATTTTTCATCAACTACTAATGGGTCAATGTTAGAACCAATTAATGGTAGTCTGCGAGTTACCAACAAGGTATCAAGCTCACAATACACATTTACTAGTTTGCAAAAAAGCTCTAGTTTAGGACCATCTGGATATAATACATCAACCAATAACTATATCAAAGTACGCACACCTGGTTATGTGTCATCAGCAAGCTTCATGCATATAAGCGACTACCGTAAATCAGAATTTAGAAAAACTACTAAATATTTTTATAAAGGTAATGGTTCAGTTTTAGATACAATGAAGAGTGCATCCTTAGGAAAAGCTTTTGAAGATGGTAGATCGTTTAACAAATTTGCATTTAGCCACTCATTAGTATACGCGCAAGTATCTGATTATAATTTAGGAGGTACAACGGGTACTGATAGGACAAGACATATTGGAACTCAAGTAACAGCTCCTGATTTTAATATTAATAGTACTGAGACTCCAGATAGAGGACCAGTAGTTTCATTTACTATAGGAGATCCAAATCAGATTATTACTTCCGATCCATCTTTTAGAGGAAACTTAACTATTGAATAAAAAAACAACAGTTTTTAATGTTTAATCATATTTATTAAAGACAAAGAATATAAAGGGAAAAAATTATGGGATATTTAGACAATACATCAATTACAGTGGACGCCATTCTGACAAAGAAAGGACGTGAAATTTTAGCAAAGGGAGCAGACGAATTTAAGATTACTCAATTTGCATTAGCTGATGATGAGATTGATTATTCATTATGGAACCCAGCTCACTCTCTAGGTAGCAATTATTACGGTATTGCAATAGATAACATGCCTCTAATAGAAGCTATTCCAGATGAAACACAAACAATGAAATATAAGTTAGTTACTTTACGAAAGAGTACAACTCGTATTCCAGTTATAACGGTACCAAATTCTACAATTACTTTAGTAGCTGGTGGAGATGCAGTTGATGTATCACCAAATACTTCTAATTTTGAAGGTGGCAACTCAACATTAGGTTATACAGCAATCTTATCAAATAGTGACGTTGCATTTTTAGAAGTTGGTACAGCAGTTAAAAGTGTACTAATGCAAGGCGCAACTGTTCCAACATTTGTAGGAGATGATGAATCAGCTCAATCAGTATCAGCTGTAGGGTTTAGCTTTAGAGTGGTAGCAAAAAATCAACCTATACAATCAAAAACAGCTACCTTAACAATTATAGGTAATGAGACAGGTGGTAGAGCAACTGTAACCGTAACTGTTAATAAACAACAAGTCGCAACATCAGGTGGTGATCTTTAAGAAATAGGGAAAAAATATGGCTAATAAAACTAAAGCTCAAATAGAAAAAGAAATTGCAGAAGTAGAAGCGATTAAAAATCAGCTTCAGGAAGAAAAACGACAAGCTGATGGGTTGCCTTCTACTCAAGATTCAGCTCAAGGAGCTATTATAAGAGAAGCACAAAAGTTAGCTACTCAAATAGTTCGTGAAAGAGACGCACTAGAACAGAAAACTACTACAGGTAAGATATATTCAAGATTTGATGTAGGTAACGATGTTATATCAAATAGAAAGGAAAAAGTTACTGCAGGTATTTGGTCTAATGGTACAGGAGAAATCTCTACTTTTCATACTGCATCCGCTCAAACATCCTCTAATGCTGGTAGATACTACTGGGATGTATACAATAGCTCATCAGTAGCAGTTGGTTCATCAGTACAGTTTGCTATTGCTTACGGGCATAAACAAGGGAGTGGTAGTATAATTACAAATGAAGATTATCCAACCAAAGCAGTATATACTCAGTATAAAAACTTACTACTTGCACCAGGAGATAATACATTTACTTTTGATAATAAAGTAGATGAAGAGCATATATTAGCTATTAATTTTCAGAGAGCTAGACTTAAAGAAAAATTAGATCCAGGTAATTGGGAGTTAGTATTAAGTGGTAGTGGTATATCTACTACAGGTGGTAATATAACTAAGCTGATTGATAACAGTGGAACTGGTGATGCAACTATAAATGACGGTCAACGTGTTTATAGTGTAGTTAGTGGAACTATTGCTGGTGGTGAGTTAACTACTGATGATGACGGAGTAACTGGTGGGTATGGGTTAGTATATCCTGATCTTGGAATTATAATACTTAATCCAGGTAGACTTAAAGAACGAGGAATTACTCCAACAGGAAATATAACTGCTTCAAATACGAATAATCAATATAACTCAATGCTATTTACAGCAATATCAGGAGCTGCAGCATACAATTCAAGTTATGGATTTGCTGCAAGAAATGAAGAAGAGGTTACATCAACGTTTTACTATGTACGTGTTAAGAATGCAGATTATAATTTTAGTAATAATCCAACATTCTCAACTGGCTCTTTAGGTGCATTACGTCACCCAACTATGATAAAAGATCCTAAATCGTATATTACTACAGTTGGGTTATATAATGATAGACAGGAATTACTGGCTACAGCTAAATTAAGTAAACCATTAATAAAATCTTTTGACCGAGAAGCACTAATCAAGGTTAAACTTGACTTTTAATATTTACTTGACTAGAATAATAGCCTAAATATATAAACCCTTTATATTTATTATAGAGGGTTTATTATTATATAATAGAATTATATGTCAGTATTTAAAAAAATAGATAACAACGATATTACGATTACACCATTCGATGTGCATAAAGAGTATATTCTAGATGCCTCAACGTATAGTAGTAGTTATGGTGCACAAGTTTTAGGTGCTAACTACCATTCATATAGTTTTGCAGATCCAATCCGTGGTAAAAATATAAATCTTGAATCTAAAAATTTAAACGGTACATATAAAAGTATTATATATGATAGTGTAAACCATCTATATTATAAAAATCCTGATAACCCTAATAAAAACTTTGGTGGTAATTTACCAGAAAGAGAAACTCGTTTTTTAGGCGAAAAAGCTCATATTATATCTGTACCATCTACAATATACGATCTAAGAATACTTTCAGGCTCTATTAATTTTAAAGATCATTTTATAGAAACTTTACCTTTAGATAGAGAAAAATTAATAACTGCTTCTTCTACAGTTTACAATACACCACCATTAATTGCTAATCACTGGGAATTTGAAAGCTCACAAAGTGGTTTAGTTGACCTCTATGGTACTACACGACTACAACAAGCAACTAGCTCAATACCTTCGGAAGGTGCAGGGTTTATTATACAAACTGGCTCACAAGCATTAGTAGGTACTGGTAGTATTATGTTTAAAGTACATGCTTATGATACTGTAACTGGTAGACCTGGTAGTAACCTTACTCACTCCTAT
>Ga0075468_10000286_pt1 | contig 19107 bp, 20 predicted proteins | sample DEB08_DNA_12_FD_77578 | JGI IMG/M metagenome (GOLD analysis project Ga0075468, IMG submission 77578) | Aqueous microbial communities from the Delaware River and Bay under freshwater to marine salinity gradient to study organic matter... | ecosystem: Environmental > Aquatic > Marine > Coastal ...
ATTTCTATTGATAAGCACATTGGGAATCAGTCACGGTGCATTTGATGGTAAAATAATTTGGATGAGTGGAAGTAAGAGAAATGCCTTCATACTTTACTTAATCTACATATCAATTTCTCTATTAGGGCTTATGTTATGGCTTATCTCTCCTACCGTAGGGTTATTTATTTTGCTCTTGATATCAACTATCCATTTTGGTCATTCAGACCTTGCTTACATTGGTAACAGACAAAAATATTTAAAATATAGCTGGGGTCTTGCCATGACTTTTATGCCAGTTTTATTTCATCCGTCAAGCGTTTCTGAAATATTTTATTTGCTAACAGACAGTAATGCTATTTCATCTACACTTATTTTTTTAAAGTACCTAATCTCATTGAACCTAATACTTTTAACTAGCTATGTAATGTTTAATCTTTTTAAAATAAAAGATAAAATTTATTTCCTATTAATGGGAGAGCTGACCATAATGATAATATTAGGGTACTACCTGCATCCATTAGTCTGGTTTGCGTTTTATTTTTGTATATTGCATGGCATTAGAGCGCTTATTAACTACAATTTTAATTTCTTCTCCGATACGCTTTGGTTAATACTATTTACTGCCCCCATTACCCTAATAATTATTTATATGAATCTGGACCTAAGTCTTGAAGGGTTTTTATTTGTATTCCCAATCCTCGCATGTCTGACAATAGCGCACATGCTTTTACCGAAAATAATCCGTTTTTCAAAAACTAAATTAATCTAACACCACAAGTTTTCATATGAGCCATTTGGATCATAGGTTGATTTCTGTTTTTTGATATTAAAATGCCTACCTCCTCGAGGATCTGTTCCGTGACCTGCAATATAGGCCCAATTACAATGATTACTAGAAACATCATAATCAATAAGCTGAGATTCAAACCAAGCGGCCCCTGCTCTCCAGTCGCATGATAATTCGTTAACTAAATAGCTTGCAACAATCTGGCGCATTCTATTCGAAAGAAAACCTGTCTCCTTTAACTCTATCATTCCTGCATTAATGAAATTACTATCGGTTCTTCCTTCCCTCCATAACTCAAAATTTTTAACGGAATGACTAACTTTTTCATCTGAGAAACCAAGACCAAACTTGTGAAATATTTTTTTTCCATACTTTTTGAAGATAAGCCTAAAGTATTCCCTCCAGAGTAATTCAAAGAATATCCAATAGGTGCTCTCATTTTTTATTACATTTGATTCGTAACTCAATAAAAAATCATAAACTTGTCTAGCTGAAATATAACCACTTGCTAACCACGGTGAAAATTTTGTTGAAAAGTCTATTCCCATTAATTCATTTCTTGTCTTTTTGTAAGTGGAGGGTTTATTTGAGCTAAAATAAGACTCTAGGAATGCAAAGCCTTTGTCCTCGCCGCCAAAAAATTTATTTTCAGAAATTGGAAAGGAACTCTTTGGGTAACTCATTTGCTTCATTTCAAATTCGTTAGACTCCTCATCAACAATTGATTTAATTGTCTTTATTTTTTGGTTGATTGGTGAGGGCTCAATAGGCTTAACCCCTCGCGATTCAATTTCTTTTCTAAAGTTTGTAAATACATCAGGTAGCTCATTTAAATTAAAGGGAATTTGGTCATCTAAAAACAAACCTGATTGATAATAAGAATATAAATCAACTTTATGCTCTCTCAACCTTATTTCTTCATCAAGCTCTTCATGAGAATCAATAGACTCACAGTAAATACGATCTATCTGAAATTTTTCTACAAGCTTAAGTAATCCATCCACTGTGTCGTCTAAATAATAATTCATGGAATGTCCGTAATTGCCAAGCTTCTCTTGTAAAGCATTTAGGCCTTGGGATAAATATAACTTTCTGTGAGAACCCATGCGGGAGAAACGCCACTGAGTATTCTTGAAGCTCTTCACATCTTGCACGTACACAAACAAAATCTCATCAGAAGATTCAATTGCTTTATTTAGCGGGAGATTGTCGATTACCCTCAGATCATTTCTAAACCAATATATTGATTTCATATCAACTTAAGACTCTAAAATTTACTTTTTTGGAATTAATAATTATACGATGGTTTGTAAGTAGAAAAAATATTAGCGGAGGAGGTCAACACCACATGAATGTGAAACATTAATCATGCCACTTGGAATGTTGACCTCATATGAACCTATATAAATCTCTTTAATACAATTTAGGTTATTTTATTTGAGAAAAGTATTTTGAAAATCTACCCTTACCTGCCGCAAACTTGCCCTCAATTTTTTTTCCTTCGGAAGTAGCCTCACCAAGGTTTGAACTTGGATCCCCAACCACAACCAACCCAACCATGCCGAACATTTCGTGAGGTGTGCATTTGTAGCCATAGACACCTTCAGTTTCGAACTTTACTGATATTGAAACTTCACCTGCCTCTTTCGTTAATTTTCCCTCCCATGGAGACGCACCCTTGGGAAGCATATTCTTGATAGAAGCAGAGTTATGCATTGCATCCCCTGACCATGTGACGGTATCTCCTTTTTGGATTTTAATCACAGCGGGTTCAAAAACAAACATATCTGGTGCCTTACCGTTTAGCATTTTTACTTGATGATCTTTTGCCATAACCGTTCCTATAGAAAAAGTTAAAATTAAGGCAAGTAAATTTTTAAAAAACATTTTGTATTCTCCAAATTATTTATATAAATATTCAAACTCGTTTCTAATTGAAAAGACTACCAATAATTAAAAAGGTTCTTTTATTTAAAAGATTAACGGCTATAAAATTCAACAACTGAACCCGGGCTCATCATGGTCGGGTATGGTATTTCATCAGAAGATGGGTGTCTAATGTAGGTTGCTTTAAATTCTTTAACATCAAGGTTTATGTATTCTGGAAGATCCCTCTCTAGCTTTTGAACTGAATCAATCACAAAAGGAAATGATCTGCTCTTTTCATTAACTTGAATCTCATCCCCCGGCTTACATTTATATGAAGATATATTAACAACACTACCGTTGACCTTTACATGCTTGTGATTGATGAATTGCCTAGCTGCAAAGACGGTGGGTACAAAATTAGAGCGATAGACAATGGCATCTAATCTTGATTCTAGAAGAACAAGGAGGTTTTCACTTGTGTCACCCTTACTCGCAGCAGCCTCTTTAAAAATATTCCTAAATTGTTTTTCTCCAATGTTTCCATAGTAACCCTTAAGTTTCTGTTTTTCTCTTAGCTGAACGCCATAATCACTTCTCCGTCTGACTCCTTTAGGCCCATGTTGCCCAGGTCCATATGTTCTTGTGTTCGTTGGACAATTTTCCCTACCCCAAATGTTTTCACCCATCTGTCTTGATAATTTATTTTTTGGTTGATTCCTTCTATTTCTACTTGGCATATTTTTTCTCTTTTAGTGTGTTACAAGATTATTTCTATATTGTGGTCGCGGTGGGATTATTAGGTTTGATTGGTCTAGGAATGCCGATAAGGCATTTAAACACTTTAATACCTTCCTACCCTGATATTTTTTGAGCCAACCAAACAATGAATTCATGGCATCCTCGTACATATCGTTTTGCAACATACATATCGCTTCGAGTATTTTAAATTCTCCATAATGAATATGGTCACAAAGCTCGCCCCCGATTAGTCCCTTTTCATCTGCTCCCTCAGCAATTCCATACACAACTTCTTCAATTAGAACTGAGACGTCTGGGAGTTGGTGTTGCTCTCTGCATATTGTAAATAAATCTTTAGGATCTTCGCCGGTAATAGAACATGCAGCCCAATGTCGTAAGGACCAGATAACCATGATTTCTGATGTATCTAAATCTAATATGTTTAGTGCACTTTTCTTTATAAAATCTTTTGCTTTTGAATTTGTATCAGTATTAGTTTTTGATTCCAATTTAATCTCACATTTTCAATAATAAATCTTATTGTAAATGAGAATCATTCGCATTACAAGAATAAAAGATTAAAAAAACCTATTGATACAATAGAAATTAAGTATTAACGAATTTTAGAAGTTTGTTGAGGCTTTGATCCCCTAATACAAGAAGGTTTTTGGTGTTAAGAAGTCGTACCTGAACGAGAACACTGGCTTGAGCCCAGTGAATATTTCATAAATTTTTCTTTTTCAATTTAATTATTTCAAAATATAATTTTTATGATCTAGTTATGATAACTTAAATATGGTATTGAGATAAAGATAGTGGCGGAAGAGGTGAGATTCGAACTCACGGTGGGCGCGAACCCACGTCGGTTTTCAAGACCGGTGCATTAAACCGCTCTGCCACTCTTCCGGAAACGAAATTTTATCATAACGTGAATACATTAAACAAAATTTATTCTACAAATATCTCGTCATGAAAACCAAAGAGTTTCATATTCTCAATGCGTGTTGGATACAAAATTCCGAATAGATGGTCACACTCATGCTGAACTACCCTCGCGTGAAAACCCTCCACATTCCTATCTATTTCATTGCCGTATTGATCAAAACCCTTATAGTTAATTTCTTTATATCTGGGAACTACCCCCCTCATTCCAGGCACTGATAAGCACCCTTCCCAATCATCCTCTTTATCTTGAGTTAGAGGTGTGATAACAGGATTTATAAGAACCGTAAATGGCACTTCCTCCGCGTCGGGATATCGCTCATTTTTATCAATACCGAATATAACTAATTGAATACTTTCCCCAACTTGGGGTGCTGCAAGTCCTGCCCCTTCAGCATCTTCCATAGTTTCAATCATATCCTTAATCAATTCATGAATTTCAGGAGTATCAAATTTTTCAACTTTTTCAGCTTCTTTTAACAAGACCGGATTACCCATCCTTAATATTTTTCTAATTGCCATAAGATTGAATCACCACTTTTAAGTAATTACTAACATTTAATGTCATTATCTCAGATTGCTTATTAATTTCTTCATGCGTGATACCCTCCTTACTAGTTACTCTCCCCGCTGCAAAGTTTACTACAGGGCAAATTGCAGCATAAGGCAGATTGATCTCCCTTGCTAGAGATGCCTCTGGCATCCCTGTCATGCCAACTATTGTCGCCCCATCTCGCTCATATTTATCTATTTCTGCTGCTGTTTCTAATCTTGGACCTTGAACTGCCGCATAGACGCCCTCTGCAATAAAATTAATATTTTCTAACGAAGTATTTTTACATAGTAATTTTCTCAAATCTGAATTGTAAGGATGTGTAAAATCAATATGTGATAATGGATTTTTTATGCCATCGAAATATGTATGTTCGCGTCCATAGGTGTAATCAATAAGCTGATGAGGCAACACAATAGACCCTGGATGAATTTCTGAAGAGATTGAACCCACAGTCGCAATACTGAAGATAGCCTCTACACCTAAATTCTCTAAAGCATAAATATTAGCCCGATAATTAATTAAATGGGGAGGTATGGTATGTCCCTCTCCATGCCTGGCGAGGAAGGCAACGTCACGATCTTCCAATTTGCCAACCAATATTTTATCGGATGGTTTTCCATAGGGCGTATCAACCAATGACTCACGAGTTATATTGAGGCCATCAATTTTTCTTAAACCTGTCCCTCCAATTAAACCGATCATCACAAAGTCCTTTTCAAATTAATGTTGATGCCAGTCTATGGCATACTTAATTTATGAGTCATTATCTTACCCTCAGAAAAGCGAAAGTTACAAAAAAACACTATGAAAATTTTCCAGTGGCTACTTTATTGTTTCCAAAAAGACACCGCGATGCCGCGACAATTCTTTATGCATTTGCAAGAAATGCAGATGACATTGCAGATGAAGGTGAATTAACTAGAAATGAAAGAAAAGAGCTACTAAAAGAAATAGAGATCAATATAAATTCGATAAAGCATCAAAAAAAAATTCAGGCTCCATTTTTTAGAGACTTAGATAGAATTATTAATCAGTACTCACTTGATATTGAATTATTTGAACGATTTATGTCAGCCTTCAAACAAGATGTCGAAAAAAGATCATATACAAATTTTAATGATTTATTAAATTATTGTAATAAGGCAGCATGCCCTGCAGGGGAAATGATTTTGAGCCTGTTTGATTCACACAATAAAAAAAACGTAAATTATTCTAATAACCTTTGTCAGGCACTCGCTTTAATTGGGATGACCCAGGATATCTATGAGGACTCATTAAAAGGCAGAATCTACATACCATCAACGGAAATGAAGAAATTCACATTGAAAGAATCTGATATCAAAACAAAAAGCTTTAATCACAATTGGAAAATGTTCAAAATTTCATGGTTAAAAAGGATAGAATTACTGCTTATTAAAGGGAGACCTTTGGGTGAGCGTGTGACAGGACGATTAAAACTGCAAATCAAGATATTAATTGCGGGTGCTGATTTGTTGGTCTCGAGATTAAAAAAAGAAGATTGTGATTGGTTTGTGAACCCTCCCAAAATTTCAAAATTTGATTGGATAACCCTACTAGTCAAAACTATTATCAATAAAAAATGACACCGCAAGAATACTGCAAACAAAAAACAAAAGAGAGCCACTCAAGCTTCCTGACTGCTTTTATTTTTCTTTCAAAAGAAAAACGTGAAGCACTTACTGCTTTATATGCTTTTTGCAGGGAGGTTGATGATATCGCTGATGAATGTCTGGATCACGAAATTGCGAGTAGAAAATTAAATTGGTGGCGAGATGAGATAAATAAACTATTTAAAGATGAGCCTCAGCACCCTGTAAGTAAAGCGCTGTATCCCTTCATAGGACGTTTTAATCTTTCAAAGAATTATTTTATTGAGATAATTGATGGAATGGAGATGGATGTAAAGTTTAATCGATACGATAGCTTTGAACAGCTCCAACTCTATTGCTACAGGGTGGCCTCATGTGTCGGTATTCTCTCTGCTCATATATTCGGATATAAGAATAAAAATACCCTCACCTTTGCTAAAAATCTCGGAATTGCATTGCAGTTAACAAATATTATCAGAGACCTAGGAGAGGACGCTAGACGAGGAAGGATTTATATACCACTCGATGAATTAAAAAAATTAGGCGTGTCTGAGGAGGAGATTATTTCACTAAAAAATAGTGATAAAATAAAAAATTTGGTAAAAAATCAAATAGATAGGGCTATAAAATTTTATAGCTTAGCCATTGAAACCCTGCCGGCAGAAGATAAAAAATCTCAAAAAATAGGGCTTATCATGGGTAATATTTACTATGTGCTTTTAAACGAGATTGCCAAAGACAACCCTGAAAAAATACTCAATCAAAAAACTATCCTGCCTGGGTTTAGGAAATTGAGAATTTCAATTTTAACTATGCTGGGATTTAATTGGATTAAGGATACTTAAATAACAGATAAATTTTTAAATGTCTTTTAACAGCTTAATGGCTTGTGAAAGATTATCGACTGGAAATATCTCAATACCGTTAATTTTTTGTTTAGCTTGATTTGCCTTAGGAATAATTGCTTTGGTAAAACCTAATTTTGCAGCCTCTTTTAACCTCTCTTGACCTCTTTGAACTGGCCTAACCTCTCCCGCCAAACCTATTTCACCGAAAATAACTGTTTTTTGATCTAGTGGTTGAGTTGTAAATGATGAAACAATGGCACATAAAATAGCTAAGTCTACCCCCGGCTCAGTAATTTTTACCCCGCCAACTGCATTCACGAATACATCTTGATCAAAGCAGGCAATGCCAGCATGCCTGTTAAGTGAGGCAAGTAACATGGCTAACCTATTTTGATCTAAACCCACTGAAAGCCTTTTAGGTGAATGTCCATGGGCATTATCAACCAGGGCCTGAATTTCTATGAGCATAGGTCTTGACCCCTCTTGAATGCAAGTAATACATGAGCCATTAACTTCCTTATGGTGGTGAGATAAAAAAAGTGCTGATGGATTTGTGACCTCTTTTAAACCCTTTTCTGTCATCGCAAATACACCTAACTCATTGACAGCACCAAAACGGTTTTTAAATGCCCTAATCATTCTAAAACTCGAGCTTGGATCACCTTCGAAATATAAGACTGTATCCACAATATGCTCTAGTACTCTAGGGCCAGCTAGTGTCCCCTCCTTTGTGACATGGCCAACAAGCAACATCGTTATATCAAATTGTTTGGCAATTCGAGTGAGCTGGGCAGAACATTCTCTAACTTGGGTGACTGACCCTGGTGCCGAAGTCATCTCTTCAGAATAAATTGTTTGAATAGAGTCAATTACGACCACGTTTGGCTTGGTTTTTTGGACAACGCTTACTATTTTCTCAAGGTTGATTTCAGATAGTATTGAAATATCAGAAACCTCTAGCTCAAGTCTTTTTGCTCGCATAGCAATTTGTTCCTTGGACTCCTCACCACTAACGTAGATCACATTGCAATTATCTTTTGGATCTTGAGTAATTTTAGACAATGCTTGAATTAAAATAGTTGACTTACCTATCCCTGGATCCCCGCCAATTAAAATAACACCCCCTGGCACAAAACCTCCACCTAGAACTCGATCAAATTCTGAGATATTTGTTTTTCTCTTTGGAATAGAGAGTGCTTTAACATCATCTAACTTTGTAAGCTCATTAGTCTTTGATAATGCAGCAAACCTTGAAGGCGTCTTTGATTCAATAGTTGTCTCATCAAGTGAATTCCAAACAAAACAATGTGGGCACTGTCCTTGCCATTTAGATGAAGTTCCGCCACATTCTCTGCACTGATATGCTGTTTTACTTTTGGCCATCTATATATAATCCAATGGAACACGACTTGAGGCTGAGACATTACATAATAATTCGTACCCGACCGTACCTGAATTCTTTGCTACTTCATCAATAGAAATATGATTACCCCACATTTCAACTTTTGAGCCTATTACTGCTTTTTCAATTTTTGACAAATCGACAAATAGCATGTCCATAGAAACTCTTCCGACTGTCTTTGTTGTTTTGTCATGAACAAAAATAGGAGTTCCGGTTTTAGCGTGTCTTGGATAACCGTCACCATATCCACATGCCACTATCCCGATACGCATGTCATTCTTAGCAATAAAATTACTTCCATAACCAACGGCTTGTCCTTTTTTGATATCTTGAATAGCAATTATTTTACTTACTAGTGACATTACTGGCTTAACCTCAATTTCTTTAGCTGAAATATCTTCGAAGGGTGATGCACCATATAGCATAATACCAGGTCTAACCCAGTCCAACCTTGCCTCAGGAAACTTATAGAGGGCAGCAGAATTAGCTACTGAGCTACTAAAATTATAATTATTAGTCACCCGATTAAAGCAATCTAACTGTTTTATAATCCCCTCCTTTTCATCAGCAGTTGCAAAGTGTGTCATCAGAGTAACGTCGGAAACATTTGGGTTAGCATTTAAATTTTCAATTAAATAGTCGACCTGATCAGGCGGGAAGCCAAGCCTATTCATTCCTGTATTAATTTTTAAGTGCACATTTATTGGATTTTTAAGCTTCACATCACTTAGGTAATCCATTTGCTGATCATTATGTACAACTATATTTAAATTAAGTTTTTCAGCCTGATGAATATCTTCAGCAGCAAATAAACCTTCGAGAAGTAATATGGTATTTTTAAAGCCAGCTTTCCTAATTTTTGCCGCTTCTTCGATAGTTAAGATTGCGATTCCCTCAACACCTTTGATCGCCTTCACTGACTCTATGAGGCCGTGCCCATAGGCGTTAGCTTTGAGAACCGCCATTACCTTACTATTTTTTGCAATTTTTTTAACTAACTTTAGGTTAAAAGTAAGGGCGCTTAGGTCGATATAAGCTTTAAGCGGACGCATAATTTATGTGTTTGAGTCATATCCTGGGTTCGCGTAATTTTCAAAGCGAGTATATTGCCCAAGAAAAGTCAATTTAACTGTACCAGTTGGTCCATTTCTTTGTTTTGATAAAAGTATTTCAGCAACACCTTTTTCAGCTGTTTCTGGATTATAAACTTCGTCTCGATAAATAAACATTATCACATCAGCATCCTGCTCAATAGCTCCAGATTCCCTTAAATCAGACATCATAGGTCTTTTATCAGGTCTTGATTCAACACTTCTGTTGAGTTGTGATAATGCGACAACTGGCACATTGAGCTCTTTTGCTAAAGCTTTGAGCGATCTTGAAATTTCAGAAACTTCGGTAGCTCTATTTTCATTCGATTGCTCGTTTGCCGATGACATCAGCTGAATATAGTCAATCACTATAAGTCCTAATTTTCCTTGTTGCCGATGGAGTCTTCTAGCTCTTGCACGAACTTCATATGAATTTAAAGCAGATCCCTCATCGATAAAAATTGGGGCTTCATTTAGCACGCCCAAAGCATTTGTTAATTTAGGCCAGTCTTCATCTTCTAATTGTCCAATTCTCATCTTATGTTGATCTAATTTACCTACAGAACCCAGCAAACGCATTGTTAGTTGTGCTGCACCCATTTCCATTGAAAAAATAGCTACAGGTAACCCTGCCTCCATCCCAACATGTTCTGCAATATTTAAAGCAAGGGAAGTTTTTCCCATTGACGGTCTGCCTGCAATAATAATCAAATCTCCAGGTTGGAGACCTGCTGTTTTTTGATCTAGATCTGAGTATCCTGAGGGGACTCCAGTGACGCCATTAGGATCATCTAACTGATATAGGTCATCAATTCTCTGAGCAGCCTTGGGTAGAAGTTCTTTTATATCAATAAAACCTAATTTTTCAGAAGTTCCCGCATCAGCTATTTGGAATATTTTTGATTCAGATTCATCAAGCAATTGTTGTGCATCTTTTCCTTGAGGTGAAAAAGCACTCTCTACAATATCTGAGCCAACCTCAACAAGATTTCTCATAATTGATCTTTCACGAACAATTTTTGCATAGCCTGAAATATTAGATGCTGTTGGCGTGTTTTCAGCAACAAGCCCTAAATAGGCAACACCACCAACTTTAGTCAATTCAGCATTCTGTTCTAATGATTCTGCAACCGTGACAATATCGGCAGGATCATTGTTATCAATCAATTTACTTATATGGGTGAAAATTATTCGGTGATCATTTCGATAGAAATCAGATGCTGAAACTTGACCAGCAATTCTGTCAATGGCTTTATTATCAATCAAAAGCCCACCCAATATTGATTGTTCAGCCTCAATGGAATGAGGAGGTACTTTTAGAGCAGATATTTGATCTTCATCCATAATTTCATTATAACGAATAAAAAAAAGGCTGCCTCACTGACAGCCTAAAAAATTAAATTTATTTTAAAAACTACTCTTCGCCTTCAATAGTAACTTTAATTAAAGCTGTTGATTCATGCTGAAGATCAATCGTGATATCAAACTCACCAGTTGATTTAAGTGGTCCTTCAGGAAGTCTTATTTCAGACTTCACTACCTCATGCCCCTCATTAGCAAGTGCTTCAGATATATCGATGTTACTTACAGATCCAAAAAGCTTTCCGTCAACACCCGCTTTCTGGGATATTTTAATACTTACTCCCTCAAGCTTTTTAGCGCGCTGTTGAGATAGTTTTTCGAGAGCTGCTTGTTGCTTTTCAAGCTCAGCTTTCTTAACCTTAAATTCTTCCATATTTTGAGCAGTAGCCCTTTTAGCCTTACCTTGTGGAATTAAGAAGTTTCTCCCAAATCCATCTTTTACATTTACAACATCCCCTAACTCACCAAGGTTTACAATTTTTTCAAGTAGTATGATTTCCATGCCCTCTCCTAATGCTTATCAGTAAATGGAAGTAAAGCTAAAAATCGTGCACGCTTTACAGCAGTTGAAAGTTGTCTTTGGTATCTTGCTTTTGTACCAGTAATTCGAGCAGGAATTAATTTTCCGTTTTCGGTAATAAAATCCTTGAGTATTGATACGTCCTTATAATCTACCTCACTAATTCCTTCAGCAGAAAATCTACAATACCGCCTTCTTTTATACATATCTCTTGCCATAATATAAAACTCCTAAAATTTAAATTCAGTAACGTGGAAAATTAATTGCGTTGATTTAAATGATTTTTTATCCATAAAACCAGTAAATAAACCCTTTTTTCCAATCTGAATTTCTTTCCTTAATTGTTCATTAATAAAAATTGCATCCACTTCGATGCCAACTTGTTTATGTAAATTCGCTTCTGTTTGAAGAGATTGATGTTCAATTTTAAATCTCTGCACAACTAAACCCGAAGGTGTATGACGAATTTTATCTTCAAAAATGATTTCTCCATCAATTTGAAGTTTATTCACTTATGAGGCATCTCCCTCTTTCTTAGCAGGCGTTTTCTTAGCTGCTGGCGCTTTCTTAGCTGCTGGCGCTTTTTCTTCAGCTACTTCCTTTTTCGCTTCTGGCGCTTTCTTAGCCACTGGCGCTTTTTCTTCAGCTACTTCCTTTTTCGCTGCTGGCGCTTTTTCTTCAGCTACTTCCTTTTTCGCTGCTGGCGCTTTCTTAGCCACTGGCGCTTTTTCTTCAGCTTCAGGTTTAGTATTATTTTTATTTTCTCCTAGAAGTGATTTAGATTTTTCTTCGCCCATCATTGGAGATTCAGAAGTAACAGCAATTTTTTTAGAAACAACAAGGTGTCTAATTACTGCATCATTAAATTTAAAGTTATGTTCAAGTTCAGCTAAAGACTCTAAGGAACATTCAATGTTCATAAGCACGTAATGCGCTTTATGAATTTTCTGTATAGGATAAGCGAGCTGCCTTCTTCCCCAATCTTCTAAACGATGAATATTACCTTTATTAGCGGTGACAGATTTTTGAATTCTTTCGATCATTGATGGAACTTGTTCACTTTGATCAGGATGAACAATAAAAACGATTTCGTAATGTCGCATATACTCTCCTTGTGGTTAAAAGCTTCCAACTTTTGTTGTGAAGCAAGGATAAAAAGGATTTTAATTATATTGTCAAAATTGTTTTAAATCAATGTATTTAGCCTATTTAATTTTATCTTGGATGTTGGCCCCATAAATTTTTTCTTTCAAAAACTTAATTTGATCACGTGTATCTGCGGCTTTTTCAAACTCAAGATTTCTTGCAGCTGACTGCATAACCTTCTCAAGTTTTCCAATTTCTTTTATTATTTGTGGTTCAGTTAAATCTTCGTACTTACGGTTTGACTTTGATTGTGCTTTTTGCTTTTTAAACTCTTCTTCATCTTGAATGCTTTCAATAATATCTTTAACTTTTTTCAAAATTCCAACAGGAGTAATATTATTGTCTTTGTTAAATTTAAGTTGTTTTTTTCTTCGTCTACCTGTTTCATCAATTGCTGCCTGCATACTCTTTGTAATACTATTTGCATAAAAAATTACCTTTCCATTTAAATTTCTTGCTGCCCTGCCGGCAGTCTGAATAAGTGATCTTTTAGACCTCAAAAATCCTTCCTTATCAGCATCCAATACAGCAACAAGAGATACCTCAGGTATATCAAGCCCTTCTCTCAATAAATTGATACCAACAACCACATCAAATTTACCTAACCTTAAGTCTCTTATAATTTCTACCCTTTCGACGGTGTCTATTTCAGAGTGAAGGTATCTCACCTTAATAGAGTGTTCGGTTAAATAGTCTGTAAGATCTTCTGCCATCCTTTTTGTTAAAGTTGTTATCAATACTCTTTCATTTGCCTCAACCCTAATTTTAATTTCACTTAGTACATCATCCACTTGTGAATCTGCTGGTTTAATTTCTATCATGGGGTCTATTAAGCCAGTTGGCCTTACGACCTGCTCAACAATGATTGGTGAATGCTTTTCCTCATAATCTGCAGGTGTTGCAGAAACAAATATGCATTGCGGCATTATCGATTCAAATTCATTAAACTTAAGGGGGCGATTATCATGAGCTGATGGCAATCTAAAGCCATAATCAACCAGATTATTTTTTCTTGCACGATCTCCCTTTGACATACCTCCAATTTGAGGAACCGTAACATGGCTCTCATCAATAATCATTAATGCATTATTTGGGAGGTAATTCAGTAAAGTTGGAGCTGGATCTCCAGCTTTTCTTCCAGATAAGTGCCGAGAATAATTTTCAATTCCTTTACAAAACCCAATTTCATTTAACATTTCTAAATCAAATTTTGTTCTTTGCTCTATTCTTTGTGCTTCAAGAAGCTTTCCTTCGATTGTATATTGTTTTACCCTTTCAACTAATTCTTTTTTAATCCTCTCGATAGCTTTTAATGTTGTTTCTCTTGGTGTTACATAGTGACTTGATGGGTAGATGGTAAATCTTTTTAATTTATCAAAAAGTTGTCCAGTCAGTGGGTCAAAAGCTGTGATAGATTCTATAACATCATCAAATAAGGTGATTCTAATCGCTGTTTCTGAATTTTCTGCGGGAAATATATCTATTACATCTCCTCTAACCCTGAAACAACCTCTTGAAAAATCAAAGTCATTTCTATCATATTGCATTGAAACCAAGCGTAAAATAATATTTCTCTGAAGAATTTTTTCGTCAATCTGGATGTGAAGAACCATTCCATGATAATCAACTGGGTCTCCGATACCATAAATAGCAGAGACTGTTGCAACTATAATTGAGTCATCTCTTTCCAATAGAGATTTGGTTGCTGACAATCTCATTTGCTCTATGTGATCATTAATACTTGAATCTTTTTCAATAAAGACATCTCTACCAGGAACGTAGGCCTCAGGCTGATAATAATCGTAGTAGGAAACAAAATATTCAACTGCATTTTGTGGGAAAAAATCTCTAAATTCTGAATAAAGCTGTGCAGCCAAAGTTTTATTCGGAGCCATTACTATTGAGGGCTTTCCTGTTTGTGCGATAACGTTTGCTATCGAAAAAGTTTTACCTGAGCCTGTAACGCCCAATAATGTTTGAAATTTTTCATTTTTATTTACACCATCAACCAAATTTTTTATAGCTTTTGGTTGGTCACCAGCCGGTTTAAAAGGCTGATTTAAAATAAATGGGCTGTTAGGAAATGTTAAATTCAAAATATCATTTTCTTAAAAAATTATTTATCAGTAGGAGAACTTTAATAAATACTACCAGTCACTACAAGTAATATTTAATTAACTAGGAAATTTAATGTTCAAGCTTCTCATTATAATGTTAACACTCAGTACTTCCTTAGCAGCTTATGCATTTGATCGAGAGAATCTTATGAAAGCATGGTCATCAAGTGTGGTTATTAGGGGCTATACAGATGATGGGTTGGCTTACGGATCGGGCGTGGTTGTCGCTAAAGACAAAGTAGTAACAAATTGCCACGTGCTTAGAAAAACAAAATCTCCATGGGTTTCTTTTGGTGATACAAGCTTTCCTGTTACTGGTGTGCAAGCAGATAGATGGCATGACTTATGTCTACTATCAGTCTTCAATCTCCCGGTTGAGCCAGTTCCTTTAGGTAACAGCAAAAATTTAAAAAAAGGTCAGGAAATAGTTGGTATTGGTCATTCTGGTGGAGCCCCAGTAGCATTGACAACTGGTGGAAATGTGATCGCAACATATGATTTTGAAGGAGAAAATATAATTCTTAGCTCCGCAAAATTTAGAATGGGTGCAAGTGGAAGCGGTTTGTTCGACCTGAAAGGAAATCTTATTGGAATTAATACGTTCAAAACTACTGGCTACGGAAATTATTATTCGCTTCCTGCAGGCTGGATAAAGCCACTTATGAATATGGAGATGGAAACTGTTTTTCCGATTAATGGTAAAGCTCTTTGGGAAGAGGATGAGGATAAAAAACCATATTTTTTAAAAATTGCTATTCCAAAAACAAAAAAAAATTGGGCTGAACTAGAGCTCGTAACTAAAGAATGGGTTGAAAATGAACCAAATAATACTGAGGCCTGGTATGAACTTGGATATGCTTACGAAAAATTGAATAAGATTGCTGACGCCTTGGTTGCATACGACAAAGCTTTGGAGATCGACCAAAATAATTCTGACGCACTTTTAAGGGAAGCTGTAATCTATAAAAACAAAGGTGATGAAAATAAGGTTGCTCAAATACAGGCAACATTAGATGATGTTGATCCAAATAAGGCTTGGATACTTAAAAATAATAAATACTAAATTACAAACAAATATTTAATCTAAAAGATTTTTAAAGTAAAATTAAACTTCTTTATAATTAACTGGATTTTTTGTGAGTAAGTCAGTCCTTTCTAAATGTATGGGTCGTATTCAAGAATCACCCACACTTGCCATCACTGCCAAAGCACTTAAATTAAAATCAGAAGGAAAAGACATTATTGGCTTAGCCGCTGGTGAGCCTGATTTTGATACGCCGGATTTTATCAAGAATGCGGCTATTGAAGCTATTCAAGCAGGTTTCACTAAATATACTGCGGCAACAGGAACTCCAAGCTTAAAAAAAGCGATAGTAACGAAATTTGAAAGAGAAAATAATTTAACATACGATACAAGCCAGGTTATCGTTGGGACTGGAGGTAAGCAATGCATTTTTAATTTATGTCTTGCTATTCTTGATCAGGGGGATGAAGTTATCATTCCGGCACCTTATTGGGTTTCTTACACTGATATTTCTCAACTCACAGGGGCCAAACCTGTCGTAGTTTCTTGTGGAATTGATCAAGAATTTAAGATGCTACCATCACAACTAGAAGAAGCTATTTCTGAAAATACAAAATTAGTTTTAATTAATTCTCCATCAAATCCAACCGGGTCTGTCTATTCCAGAGAAGAATTAAAAGAATTAGCAAAGGTTTTATTAAGCCATCCAAATGTCTTTATAGGTACAGATGATATTTATGAAAAAATTAACCTAAATGATGACCCTTTTTATAATATCGTTATGGTTGAACCAAGACTTAAGGATAGGGTAATTATTTTAAGTGGGGTTTCGAAAGCATACTCTATGACTGGGTGGAGAATTGGATACGCAGTAGGGCCTTCATCTATTATTAAAGCAATGGGAATACTGCAATCGCAATCTACATCTAATCCAACGTCGATATCACAAGTTGCTGCAGAGGCTGCCCTCAATAGTGATCAATCATGCATTACACCAATGGTTAAAGCTTTTAAAGAAAGGCATCGTTTTGTTGTAAATGCCTTTAACAATATTAAGGGCATAAAGTGTATAGATGCAAAGGGAGCTTTTTATTCCTTCCCTTATGCGCAGGAAGCAATAAATAAATTATTCAATGACGGCAAACTAAAAGAAAATAATGACATTGCTTTTTCTGAATATCTACTTGAGACAAAAGGCATTGCTGTTGTGCCAGGAACCGCATTTGGTGCTCCTAATTACTTCAGAATATCTTTTGCAACATCATTGGATAATTTAGAAAAAGCACTTAAGCGTATTAAAGAAGCAATAGAAGACTAGATTCAATTTAAAAGCTTTGTTAAAATGCACGCTGTTAAAGTTATTCCTCAATAGCTCAGTTGGTAGAGCACATGACTGTTAATCATGTTGTCCCTGGTTCGAGCCCAGGTTGAGGAGCCAAAAAAATAAAAGGCTTCTATAAAGAGGCCTTTTATATATCAAAAGAGTATTATTAAAATAACTCTGGAGACTGCCAATCAATTTCTTAAAAAAAATAAGTTTATTATCAGCAATATGCCTTATGGCTTATTTTTGTTTCCCAATTACAGGTTACTTTACATTCCTCATTGTCTTTCTTATTTTTGGCGTAATAGATGTGCTTAGACATCAAAACGTAAATAAATTTTTATTAAAAAAATATTTTTTAAGTAAGGGTATCCTTACCTTTATTCTATCTCCCATAAATTTATTCTCAGATTTAATAAGCAAAGCAAACAGTCATCACTTTAAACTTTCATCGATGCCAAAATCACATCAAGATGAAATTAATGAAATTATTAGACTTTTTGATAAAAATAAAATGCAAATCAAAAAACAATTTCATAAAGAGAAAAATAGCAAAAGGACAATGATATTTTATCGTTGGTATGGGAATCAGCTAAATAAGTCTATACCTGGCCTTAATAAAGACTTTAAGTATATTAAAACAATTGGCGTATCCCTTTTCAGAGAGAAAACAAGAACATCAAAACATTTTGGTCCCCTAAGGTTAAGTTATAGAGTTTTATACAATTTTAACAAAGTAAAAAATCCCGGCTCATTCATTGAAGTTGATAATGTAAAAAACCGCTGGAAAGATAACCCATTATTCATCTTTGATGATACCTTAATTCATCAAAGTATAAATGAGGAGGATGATTTGAGGTACTGTGCATTCATAGATATTTTGCGTCCAACCTATTCATATTTCACGCTAAATTTCTTAATGCATTGCGTAAACTTTTTTATGAAATATAGTAAGGGAATTTTTTATAAAAACTGGAAGGTATTATAAAAAACAGCGCCTATAGTTTTCTTTGTCTGTTAATTTCATATAAACAGATTCCTGAGGCAACACTTACATTTAAACTTTCAACTTGTCCCAACATTGGAATTGAAAAAATATCATCACATAACTCTTTTGTTAACCGCCTCATTCCTTTTCCTTCAGACCCCATCACTAAAGCAATAGAACCTTTAAAGTTAGTTTTTTGAAGGGGTTTTTTTATATCATCATCGGTTCCATAAACAAAAACGTTTGAGTTTTTTAGGTATCTGATTGTTCTAGCTAAATTTGTTACAACGACAAAAGGGACAGACTCCGCTCCACCACATGCAACCTTCCTTACAGTCGCGTTTAATCCTACCGCGTTATCTTTTGGGCAGATTAGTGCATCAACACCCATAGCGTCAGCAACCCTAAAACAAGCACCTAGGTTATGAGGGTCAACAACACCATCAAGGATTAAAAATAAGAGAGGCTTACCATGATTTTCCTCAATAATATCTTCAACTGTTACATATTTATTTTGAGCCTCTCTCACTAAAGCCACTACACCTTGATGTTTATTGCTAGAAACCATGCCATCAAGTCTATCTTTAGTTGATAAATGAAATTTAATATCATTCGTTTTAATTATCTTCATTAGATCATTTACCCTGCCATCGGACCGTGCCTCATCAATAAATACCTCCTTTACAACCACAGGGTCCAACCTTATTTGTGAAGTAATTGAATGAAATCCATATATTTTTTTTTCGGTACTCATGTTTTCTTTCTTCGTTTAATTTTTTTCTTGCTTTTTTCAGCCCTGAT
>Ga0075468_10000300_pt1 | contig 18816 bp, 17 predicted proteins | sample DEB08_DNA_12_FD_77578 | JGI IMG/M metagenome (GOLD analysis project Ga0075468, IMG submission 77578) | Aqueous microbial communities from the Delaware River and Bay under freshwater to marine salinity gradient to study organic matter... | ecosystem: Environmental > Aquatic > Marine > Coastal ...
GAGTCGGTCATAAGGATGATTTAAGGGGTTTAGAGATGTTGATTGGTGTGCCTAAAGAGATTAAAAATCACGAGTATCGAGTTGGTTTGACGCCTTCGTCGGTTATTGAGTTGGTGGCTCGTGGTCACCGGGTTATGGTTGAGGTGAATGCCGGTGCTGCGATTGATTTTAGTGACGACGAATACCGCGCAGCGGGTGCAGAGATGGTCGCTAGCGCGGCGGAGCTTTTTGCCGTGGCGGATATGATCGTTAAAGTAAAGGAACCGCAGCCGACGGAGTGTGCAATGTTGCGCGATGGCCAAATCCTCTATACCTATCTGCATTTAGCGCCAGATCCTGAGCAGACAAAATTGTTGGTTGAGTCCGGGGCAACCTGCGTCGCCTACGAAACCGTTACCGACAATCAGGGCGGTCTGCCGTTGTTGGCACCGATGTCTGAAGTGGCCGGACGTATGTCGGTGCAGGCGGGTGCCCACCATCTCGAAAAAGCTCAGGGTGGTCGCGGCGTGTTGCTCGGTGGTGTGCCCGGTGTGGCGCCAGCAAAGGTACTCATCATTGGCGGTGGCGTGGTGGGTGATAACGCGGCGGCGATTGCGGTGGGAATGGGGGCTGATGTGACGATTCTCGATCGTTCGATTGCGCGTCTGCGCCAGCTCGATGCGAAGTATGAGGGTCGAGCGCACTGTGTTTATTCGACGGTGGTGGCGATCGAAGAGTATGCCCTCGAAGCCGATTTGGTGATTGGGGCGGTGTTGATTCCCGGCGCTGCGGCTCCCAAGCTGTTGACTCGCGATATAATCGGCCGTATGAAGAAGGGCGCGGTGGTGGTCGATGTGGCGATTGATCAGGGCGGCTGTTTTGAAACATCACGTGCAACCACTCATCAGCAGCCGACCTTTGTGGTGGACGATATTGTCCACTACTGTGTGGCCAATATGCCTGGTGGTGTCGCACGCACCGCGACCATGGCACTCAATAACGCTACGTTACCCTATGCTCTGGCACTGGCAGATGATCCGGTGAATGCACTGTTTTTGGATAAAAACCTGCAGAACGGTCTCAATGTGCACAAGGGGCAAGTGACCTACAAGGCGGTGGCTGATGCGCTTGGATATCACTATATTCCCGCCGATGAAGCATTGAAGATTTGATTATTTTTTAACTTGGATCCAGAGGTGCTCGGCTCTTGCCAGCACCTCTCCTTCAGCAGTGCACAGAGCCGCCGCCGAGTAGTGCTTGCGGCCATCGATAAAACGCTTCCAAGCATAGATTATTAGGGGCTGATCAGCGGATATCGATTTGTCCACGCAGGCAGTCATTTCTCCGAGTAAGCAGACTGCATTGGGATCGACGGGGATGTCCAATGCAAAGTAGCTCGGACAGTCGAGAGCTGACCAGACAAATTCATGTTTTACATGACCGCTGCTATCGAGCAGGTCTGCCTGTGGCTGCCAGTCACAGGCGACGAGTTCGCGCCCGCTAACCTTGCCGGTAAAAAGCCGTAAGCCATCTCCGGGTTCACGGCCGGTGCCACAGACAAAGCACTGGGGAAAGCTGTGCTCGCCATAGCCTGTGTAGGTTTTTCTCGCCTCCCGCGCTTGCTCAAGAGACGGTGGGCTGGGGGCAACCATATCAAGTTGCGCTGGAATTGCCGTGCCGATCAGTTGCGTACCCTGTTGCAGCAACCAGCTACCATTGACCTGACTGATGCTTAAGTCACTGTCCAGCGGCGGTGGCACGTGCAATCGAACTGTACTGGCCCCGTCAATCTGTTTGCCGAGCAAGCCGCAGCTATAGCCGCCATTGCCCGATTGAGGTGGCCCGCAGAAGCGCCGAGCAATAGAGGTGGTGAACATAGTGGGGCCCTTGCATTGAGGTTTAATTAAGCTCGGTATCCTGCCAGAATTTGGTGCCTTTCACGGTGGCTTGCAGCGCCAAACCAGATTCAGTTAGCTGGTAAACGGTGATATTGTCAAAGGTGGCCTCGCCCCCCACTGCGCCTCCTTTCTCGCTAGCTTTGGCTGCGGCGTCGGCATTGACGCCAAAAGCCCAGCCACTATCGACAAACTGGGTCAGGGCATCGCGGCTGTGGAAGACAAATACCACACGGAAATCTTTGATGCCGAAACCGAGGCCGACACCGGCTTCGCCCATTTTCATAAAGGTATTTTTGCCACTCTGGTTGTCATGCACCACACCGTGGCCAGCACCGACGCTGGCGAACACAAGGTTAATATTGGCGTTACTAAACACCGCGTAGCCCTCTGCTTTTGCAATTTGTGCTTTGACGTCGGGTTTGATTTTGTACAGATCGTTGAGCACCTGGTTGCGCATATCGATAATCACTTGACGCTTTTCCAGTGGGGTTTTGGTCGGGTTGTTGCTGCAACCGCTAATGAGTGTCAGCAGGATAATACTGAGTCCGAACAGTAATTTTTGCATAGTTAGTCCTTTTCAAAAGTGCCCTGATCACGACGGGTGGTTAGGGTGGGGTGTTGGCTGGAAACGCTGCTCTAATGGTAGCATCGAATTAGTACGGTGCCTCGGCAACAAATACGCCTCGCACTGGCGCTGGATGGCCCTCGACCGTTTTGCTGCGATCATTAGGGTCTAAAAAGTCGGCGAGTGATTCAAACTTCATCCACTCGGTGGAGCGCTGTTCGTCGACACTGGTGGCACTGATATCGACCATGCGCGGATTCTTGAGCCCGTTTTTGCGCATCCAACCGAGCAGCATATCGGGCGAGGGTATAAACCAGACATTAGGCATTTTGGCATAGCGATCTTGCGGCACTAATAGTTGATCTTCGGCGCCTTCGATCACTAGGGTCTCCAGTACTAGTTGACCACCGGGTTTCAGTAGTTGTCGCAGTTCACGGAGATGGTCCATCGGCGAGCGACGATGATAGAGAATACCCATGGAAAAAACCGTGTCAAAGGCGGCCATTTTTTCCGGCATGTGTTCAATGCCCAATGGCAGTACATCGATCGGCAGCTGATTGCCGGCAAAGCGTTTGATGGCATGAAACTGGAAGACAAATTTTGCCGAGGGGTCGATGCCAATGACGCGCTCGGCACCCGCGCCGAGCATGCGCCAGCAGTGGTAGCCATTGCCGCAGCCGACATCGAGAATAGTGCGGCCGTTTAAGGATGCCAGATGGGGCAGCACACGATCCCATTTCCAATCTGAGCGCCACTCGGTGTCCAAATGCATGCCGAAGAGGTTGTAAGGGCCTTTGCGCCATGGGTGCAGCCCCATCAAGGTGGCTTGCAGTGCCAGTCGCCGGCCTTTGTCCATCAGGCTAATATCGCCGATCTGCACGCCGCTGCTAAAGTCAGTATGCAGTGGATCAATCTCTGGCAGCCGTGCCAGCGTTTCTTCCCACTCGGGCATATCACCCCAGCGTTCACGACGCAGCTGCTTGGCAATCAGTTCAGGCAGATCTTGGCCCCATTCGCTGAGTTCGGATTCTTCCAGCCAGGAAAAGAGAGGTCCATAATCGAGTGAGGTTGGAATCATGCGCATACCTAAAAATTAAGTGGTAAATTATAAGGTATTTCCGCTATGGTTTGACGCTTAGAAATAAGAGTTTTAGAAGCGATGAACAGTGACAAAATAGAACAGCGATTTGAGCAGCTTGAAGAGAAGCTAGCCTATCAAGAAATGGCTAATGCCGAGTTGAGTGAGGAGATCTTTCGTCAGCAGAAAGAGATTGACGCACTGACCAAGGCGCACCAATCTATGGTGCAGCGTCTGGAGGCGCTTCAAGATGTCGCTGCTGAGGGAGATGGCTCGCAGAACGAGAAGCCGCCGCACTATTAGTGACCGGTAACAGTATATGACCGATAACAGTATAAAATTGATTGTTAAAATGCCATATCATATCGTGGCACAGATTTAGGCCCATGCTGCACTGAGAAGCCTGCAAACAACACCATAATAGTAATAATCTAATCCATTAGGGGAGCTCCATGACCAATCCACAACTGAGTGCAGACAATAAGACTGCCATTGATACTGCTTTTGAGATGCAAAAGGGCTATGCACTGAAGCTGCGCAAATCCACCTGTGCTCAGCGCCTGGAAGCGTTGGCGCGCTTTGAAAAGGCCTTTAAAGCCTCTTATGACAAGATTTATGCATCGGCCGCCGCTGACTTTGGCAAGCCAGAAGCCGAAGTGGATATGGCTGAGATTATGATTGTGTTATCAGAATTGTCTCACATTCGTAAGAAATTGAAGAAGTGGATGAAGCCAGTTTCAGTCAGCGCGTCGATGACCATGCTCGGCACCTCATCAAAAATTGTTACTGAACCGAAGGGCACCAGCCTGGTGATCTCGCCTTGGAACTACCCGTTTAATCTGACCTTTGGCCCGATGATGTCAGCCATTGCCGCGGGTTGCACGGTTATTATCAAGCCCTCGGAGATGACGCCGAATATGTCTAAGGTGATTGCAGAGATTGTCGAAGAGGCATTTCGCCCTGAAGAGGTCTCTCTGTTCGAAGGCGATGCCAGTGTCTCGAGTTACCTCACCAGCCTGCCTTTCGATCATATCTTCTTTACAGGTAGTCCGGCGGTTGGCAAGCATGTGATGGCCGCGGCGGCGAAAAATCTCACCTCGGTGACGCTGGAGCTGGGTGGCAAGAGCCCTGTGATTGTCGATAAAAGCGCTGATTTGAAGAAAACCGCGCGCAGTGTTTCCTGGGGTAAATTTACCAACAACGGCCAGACCTGTATCGCGCCGGACTATTTGTTTGTTCACGAGAGCATCAAAGATGCACTGCTGGTTGAGCTGAAGAGCTGCATGGCGCGACAGTATGGCGAGGGCAGCGATGCTAAAGCCAATGGCGATTACTGCCAGGTGGTGAATCAGAATCACCATGGCCGTATTTCTGGGTTGTTGTCGGATGCCTTGGCCGGTGGTGCTCAAGTGATCTCTGGTGGCCAGGTCGACGATGCCGAGCGTTTTATTGCGCCGACTCTGATTGAAGGAATGGCCAGTGATTCACGAATTATGGATGAAGAGATTTTTGGTCCAGTGCTGCCGATTATGACGTTTAGCGAGCTGGATGAGGTGATTGATTTTATTAACAGCAAACCCAAGCCTTTGGCGCTTTACTTCTTCGGTCGAGAAAAGGCCGCAATCAACAAAGTACTCGAGGAGACCAGTGCTGGAGATACCTGCATCAATCAGACCGTAATGCACTTTGTGCACCCCAATTTACCCTTTGGCGGTGTCAACAATAGTGGTATTGGAAAGTCTGGCGGCGAGTGGGGCTTTAAGGCGTTTTCACATGAGCGCAGTGTGTTGCAGGACAAGTGGAGTAGTGGTCATATGATGCACCCTCCCTACACGCCAAAGGTGAAAAAAATGATCAAAACTATCACTGGATTGGTCAGTCGCTGATTATTTAACAGCGACTAGTGAGGCAAAGTTAAAGCATTGAAACCAAGGGCTTGCGGAGTTAAATCCGCAAGCCTTTATTCTATTGATATGGGTCTCGAGTGTTTCCGGGATAAGAATATTTTCCAGTGAATCGCGCTTCTGGCTGATCTCCAAATCACTGTAACCCTGAGCGCTTTTAAACTGATGATGCAGTTCCGAGAGCAACTGGTTTAATGATTCGGGTTCAAATAAAAGCTTTTCAGAAATCACCAGACAGCCACCCGGGTTGAGGCCTGCATAGATTTTTTCCAGCAGCGCCTGTCGCTTTTCAATGGCGATAAACTGCAGGGTAAAATTCATCACGACCAACGATGCATTGTTAATCTCAATATCACAGATATCCGCTTCTACGAGCTCTACCGCTGTTGCAGCCTGATCAGATTGCAGCAGTGTCTGGCAGCGTGCGAGCATGGCCGCAGAGTTGTCGACTGCAACGATGGTGACGCCAGGCTGTTGAATTTGCTGACGAATGGCCAGTGATGAGGCGCCCAGTGAACAGCCGAGGTCATAGCAGTTGCTGTCGGCCTGTACAAAACGCGCTGCCAGTTCGCCACAGAGATTAATAATCGTCTGATAGCCGGGCACCGAGCGTTGAATCATATCGGGGAACACATCCACCACCGCCTGATCAAAGGCGAAGCGCGGGATATTGCCCAGCGGACTGGCAAACAGATCGTCGCGGGCTGAGGGTCTATTAGCGTCGCTCACAATGCTTACACCGCAATAATATCGAGACCGGTTTTGCTGGCCAGATCGCTATTGGTAATCACTGCCGTCTGAGCTAAATCCTGACGCAGGTAATCGCTGGCAACACGCTTGAGATCGGCATCGGTCACCGCTAGCACGCGATTGCGAAATTCCACCATGGAGGCTTTGCTGCGTCCATTGCGTTCGCCATGAAATGCCTGCATCGCTTCTCCTGCGGGTGAGGCTGGTTTATCGAGACTGCCAATCACACCGAGTATTGCTTCTTCGACCTTGTCGTCGCCAAGCGGTTTTTCCAGCAGCCACTGAATCGAGTGATCAAAGTCGGCCAGCGTGCCTTCAATTCGCGGATCGCGATAGGAGTAAAAACGGAACGCGCCGGATTGGTTGTCCTGCGATGCACCGCCACCATAGGCACCACCCTGTTCACGGATGGTGCGATGCAGATAACCATTGCGCAAGACGCCGCCGAGCACGGTCAACGCCGCGGCATCGACATGGCTTGAGGGCACTGTGGCATAGGCTTTGGCGCAGAAGCTTACCTGCGTATTGGCAGTCCAGCAGTGCTGCACTGATTGCAGTGTTGGATGGTATTCAATCAGATTGCTTGCCTCGGCCGCGAGTTTCTCATCGCCGGCAAAGGTGTTGTTAATACTTTCTTTAAAGCCAGCCAGTCGATCCGCTTCGGCGACCAGTAAATAGTGTCGCGGTTGCTGCAACACCAACTGATGAATGGCCTGGAGCTGCGCTGACAGAGACTCTAAACCGTCTTTAGACTCAAGGCTCTGATCCAGCGCTTTGATTTGCGCCAGTCCGCTCATGCCACCCCAGCGCTGATTTAAATGGGCGTTTGCTGATAGTCCGCTGGCTGCTGCGGTCATCGCCAGCACGTGGCCATTGCCAACGATTGAGGACTCGCGGTGGGTGCGGATTTGCGCAACCAGTTCACGCAGTCGCGACAGTTCATCAAAGCGTGCCTTGAGCAGCGACTCGTGCATTAAATCGCTCATCGCCTGCTGATTGCGGGCAAGACCTTTGGCGGAAAAGCTAATATTACCGTGCAGCTGATCGAGTCTGTCTTTGTCGCTGCGCACCGAGGCAGAAGCGGAGTAGGCGCCAACCACACTGGAGTGCCAAAGCTGGGTGGCCTGATAGTCTCTGTCGCCGACACCCATCTCGGTGACGCAGGTGCTGTAGAGTGGCAGCAGGTCCATTTGCTCTTCAGTCAGAGCGGGCATCGGCATAATGATTTGCTGATAAGCCAGCCCATTGGTGCCGGCACTGTAGCTGGTCAGTGGCAGCGGTGAACTGTCGCTGCTGTGCTTCTCTGCGTAGGCAATGTCTTTCGGCACATCTTCAATACCGACCTTGGGCAAAATGTCCAGATCTTCGTCCATTTCCTGGCGTGCTTTTAGAGCTGCGGCGTTGTCTACTATGGCTTGTTTTTCTGCGTCGTTAAGAGTGGCTTGAATCGCTGTCAGACGATCTTTTTCGGCCTGTTCTTTGCCGTGGGCCAACTCGCGATCGGGCTTCATGACCAAGCGAATGCGGTGTTGGTTGTCGAGCAGCAGATTGCGCGCCAGTGATTTAATAAACTCTGGATCTTCAATTTGCTGTTGTAACTTGTCCAGTACCGGATCGAGATTTAATAAATCTACCGGATCACCGCGGTGAGTGGCGCTGGTCAATGAGGTAAGAATCAAATTGAGACCATAGGGATAGCCACCACCGGAGACCTCGCGCTGAGACAGTTCTAGCTGATGAAGGCTGGCGGCGACCTGCTCATGGGGCAGGCCATTGTCGGCGACATCGCGCAGCACGTCGAGAATCATTGCTTCAACCGCATCGGCCTGCTGTGGATTCGAGCCCTCGACACCGCAGGCGAAGCAGAGCTCTTTTTGCGAGTCTTCGAGACCACACATCGGCGACGGAGAGGTGCCTAGTGCAGTGGTCTCTAAGGCCTTTTGCAGTGGCGAACCGCTGTTGTCGAGCAGCACGCTGGCGAGCAGTCGCGCCTGCATCGTCGCCTCTAAATCGGTCGAGTCACCAAGCAGCCAAGAGAGCACGATGTGAGTATGGTTCTCAAGTGGTTCTTGATCATCCGCGGCGTAAGTCTCTTCAAAATACTGCGGCGTGCTGTAACGCTGCTCGTCGTTGACGGCAATATGGCAGTCAAGTTTTTCAAAGCGACTGAGGGCATTTTCTTCAAAGGTTGCCTGATGTTCGGCCGCAGGAATATCGCCAAAGGTAATAAAAATTGAGTTGCTCGGGTGATAGTGAGTCTTGTAGAAGGCTTTAAATTGATCGTAAGTCAGATCCGGAATATCCGCCGGCTCGCCGCCACTGTTGTAGTGGTAGGTGCTGGTGGGATAGAGGTGCTTGCTCATGGTCTGCCAGAGGGTCGAGTTAATCGAGCTCATGGCGCCTTTCATCTCATTAAATACGACACCTTTATAAGTCAGTTCAGAGCTGCTATCAGCGGGATCGGCAAATTCGAGACGGTGGCCTTCCTGAGCAAAATCCAGCGGATCGAGGCGAGCAAAAAATACTGAGTCCAAATAGACACTGAGCAGATTATTGAAGTCTTTTTTATTTTGGCTGGCAAATGGATAAGCGGTCCAGTCGGAACTGGTAAAGGCGTTCATAAAGGTATTCAGCGAACGCCGGATCATCATAAAGAACGGGTCGCGAACGGGGTATTTCTCACTGCCACAGAGGGCGGTGTGCTCGAGAATGTGGGCAACGCCGGTTGAGTCCATTGGCACCGTGCGCAGGGCGACTAAAAATACATTCTCTTTATTGTCTGCGGCAAGATGGATATGTTGCGCACCGGTGACTCGATGGCGGTATTCCTGATAGCGGACATTAAGGGACGGTATCTCTTGCTCGCGCAAAAGCTCAAACGCAGGGTGATTGGTCATAGGGGTTGTTGCTCTTTGAGTTGGGCGGTGAATGATTCGTTATGCATTCTACTGCATGTAGCTTGTGGTGGAAATGCTAGCGACTACGGGTTTCTGGTTTTGGCACGCTTGCGGTATTCGATCGGTGTGATTCCCTCCCAGCGTTTAAAGGCGCGATAAAAAGTGCTCGGTTCAGAGAAGCCGGTGAGATAGACAATTTCACTGATCTCTTCGTCGGTACGCGACAGCAGGCGTCGGGCCAGTGAGCGTCGAAGATCATTGAGCAGGCGCTGAAAGCTGGTATTGGCAGTATTTAATTGATGTCTGAGATTGCGTGGTGTGATCTCAAGCCGGTCGGCAACCCGTTCTAGAGTCACATCTCCGCTTTCCAGCAGTGCCGCAATGTGGCCGCGAACATGGCGAATAAAATCCTGTTGCCGCAGCAGTGCGAGGTGCTGGTCGGCGGCTTTCATATGCAGATTTAGCAGCTCTGGCACAGCGCTCAACGAGCGATAATGGAGTATCTCTGGAGCGAAATAAAGTTGAAATGATTTTGCATTGAATTGCACATCGCACTGAAAAATTCGTTGATATTCGCTGATATCAGTATTGGGAGCGTGGTTAAAGACAATCTGCTCTGCGCTAAAGGCGCCGTCGGTAACCGCCTGAAAGGATTTAATCAGGCCCAGCACCATGGCCTCAGCCAAGTGTGAGGTGGCGTATTGGTGGTCGCTGAAATAGCTGGTTAAGCACGGCCTTGGCTGTTCGCTTAGCTGCCCGTGCAATGCATCGCTAATCAGGCGTTGATAATTGATCACTCGACGCAGACCATCACCAAAGGTGGCGCTGCTAAGAAACAGATACTCGAGAATCTGGCCTTTATACACGGGCATTTTCTCACCCAGATGCAAACCGATACAGGGGTCGCCAGACAGTTCGACAGCGGCCTTCCAAAAACGCGGTTGTGCGGAGAACTGAGTGCGCAAATTAGTTTGATAGAGTTGTTGCGGGTCGAGCCCGGAGCGACGCAATACTTCGTCGGCATCGACGCCGAGATTGACCAAACCTTGATATGCCAACCGGACTAAAGTTCCCGCATCGGTTAAACCTGACATACACTTACCAGATGAGTCAAAGCGGCCATCATACACAATTGACCGAAATGACAAAATAGAGTTTTTTTACTGCCAATGACTACCAGGGAGGTTTCACGCAGCATGTCTAAGATGAACGCACCTAATCCAACAACGAATCAACCCCATAGCAGTCCCGCAGACTCGCGTGCCTGGGTTGCCCCTATTGTGCTTGATCAGTTGCCGAACATGCCTTCCCTGCTTGGGCGTGCGGCGTTTAAATCTGGGCACTACCAGCTTGGCGATGTGTTGCCGGCGCTGAGCACGGAGGTCAACCATCTGCGTATTCGCAGGGACCATCTGCATGCTTATCGGTCTGTTTGTGGTTTTGCAGATAATACGCTGCTTCCGGCAACCTATCTCCATATGTTGGCGTTTCCGCTGTCATTAAATCTGCTGATTCAGCACGATTTTCCGATGAAGGCGATGGGCCAGGTGCATTTGCGCAACCGTATCTCAGTGCTCGAAGAGTTCGATCTTGGTGCGTCGATTAGTATGAAAGCCACTATTGGCCACAGTGAACTGACCAGTCGCGGCGTTGAATGGGATATTGATGTGTCGGCAGTGGTTGACAATCAGCTGGTCTGGTCGAGTACATCAACCTACTTAAATCGCTGTAAAACGGGCGTGCCAGTGGTTCGTCAAAAAGAGACGTTGCCTGAAGGTGATCCGCAGTATTGGACTGTTGCCGCTGATACCGGTCGCCGTTACGCCAAAATTTCCGCTGATTATAATCCAATCCATCTATCCGACATCACCGCAAGATTGTTTGGTTTTAAGCAGGCGATCGCTCATGGTATGTGGTCCAAGGCGCGTTGCTTGGCCGCGCTGGAAGAAAAATTACCGACTGCTGGCTACAGCGTTGACGTAGCATTTCAACGTCCGCTTTTTTTGCCGGCTGACGTCATATTTAACACTGCTGAAAACCCACAAGGCGAGTGTTTTTCGCTGCAAAACAAAACCAGTGGAGTCCTCCACCTGATAGGCCATATCTCATAGGAGAGTAGCAATGCCTGATTATAAAGTCCCGGTAAACGATTACCTGTTTCTGTTCAACGATGTGCTCGATATGCAGAGCAAGTACAAACATGTTCAGGGCGGAGACGAAGCTACAACAGATATGGTCGAGGCGATCTTTACTGAAGCAGCCAAGTTTTGTGAAAACGAATTGGCGCCGATCTATCAGAGCGGCGACGAGGGCTGTACCTGGGACGATGGTGTGGTAACGACACCTGCGGGCTTTAAAGAGGCCTACCAAACGTTTATTGAAGCCGGTTGGACCACCTTGACCGGCAGCACCGATATGGGCGGCCAGGGCCTGCCAGCGTCTATTGGGATTGCCATCAATGAAATGATGACCACCGCTAACTGGGCCTGGGCGATGTACCCCGGCCTTAGCGAGGGTGCTGTCGCTACACTCGAAACCAGTGGCACCGAGCAGCAAAAGAAAGATTATCTTACGAAACTGATCAGTGGCGTCTGGAGCGGCACCATGTGCCTGACTGAGCCTCACTGCGGCACCGATCTCGGGCAGATGAAAACCAAGGCAGCGCCCAGTGATGACGGCAGCTACAGCGTTAATGGGACAAAGATCTTTATCAGTGCTGGCGAGCACGACCTGACCGAAAACATCGTCCACATTGTCTTGGCTAAGTTGCCCGATGCACCAGCTGGTACCAAAGGCCTGTCGCTGTTTATTATCCCTAAGTTTTTAGTTGCTGAAGATGGTTCTGCCGGAGAGCGCAATGGCGTTCGCTGTGGTTCGATTGAGCACAAGATGGGTATTCATGGAAACGGCACTGCGGTGCTTAATTTTGATGATGCCAAAGGCTTTTTGATCGGCGAGCCACACCAGGGTCTGGCGGCCATGTTTACCTATATGAATGTGGCGCGAATCGGCACCGCCAGTCAGGGTGCCGCCGCCGCCGAACGCTCGTATCAGGGCGCGGCGAAATATGCCCGTGAGCGCCTTGCGATGCGCTCTATCTCTGGTATCAAGAATCCCAATGGCCCTGCAGATGCCATTATTGAGCATCCGGATGTGCGCCGTATGTTGCTGACCCAGCGCGTTATCGCTGAGGGCGGCCGCGCCATGGTCACCTATGCCAGTCAGTTTGCCGATGTTTATCGCTCCGGTAAAACTCAGCAGGAGCGCGATGCTGCGGAAATCCGCCTCGGCTTCTGCACACCGATTTTGAAAGGCTTTATTACTGAATTGGGTGTTGAAGCAGCCAACCATGGTGTTCAGGTTTTCGGCGGCCACGGTTATATTAAAGAGTGGGGCATGGAGCAGATTCTTCGTGACAGCCGCATTGCAACTCTCTATGAGGGCACTACCGGCATTCAGGCGCTGGATCTGGTTGGTCGTAAAGTGCTGATGGATAAATTTAAACAACTCAATTTGTTTAGCGGCGAGATGCTCAGTTTTGCTGCACAGTTTTTGCCATGGAAAAAATCGCCGCAGGCGAAGCAGATGCGCAAGCAGGCTTGGACTATTACCAAGCTGGCGCTGAAGTGGCGCTATCTAGCGTATCGCATGGCGATGCGGGCGAAAAAGAATCCAGACAATGTCGGTGCCTCGTCGGTGGACTTTTTGATGTTCTCCGGTTACGCCTACATGGCCTTTATGTGGGCGCAGATGAGTGCCGCTGCCCACAGGCAACTGGCGGCGGGTGAGGGCGACAAGAACTTCCTTGAAGCCAAGTTGCACAGCGCAGAGTTTTTCTTTGAACGCATTTTGCCGCGCGCCGATGCGCATGCGAAAACCTTGAGCGCCAACATTGAAAGTTTGATGGCAATGCCAACCAGCTACTTCGAATAAACGCGATATTCCAGAGTAAAACATTGGATGACCCCGCAGCTTGTGCTGCGGGTTTTTTTTTGCGGCAAATCGCGCTGAAATGACTCTCGCCGTGGACAGACTTTAGATCCATTGCTAAAGTCCAGCGCAATCTAAATAGTGATGGAGCCAGAGTATGGAATTTACCGATGTTGTGAAGGCGCGACACTCGTATCGCGGATTTTTACCGAAGGCGGTCGATCAGCGGACCTTGAAAGAGGTTTTTGAGTTGGCCAGCTGGGCGCCCTCAAATTGTAATATTCAGCCCTGGCATGTGCATGTGCTCTCCGGCGACGCCTGCAATCGTATGCGTGAAAAGATGAAAGTGGCGGCTGTTGAACAGCCCAGCGGTAATCCAGACTTCCCCTGGCAAGGCAAGTTTAGCGGCGACTATCGCGAGCGACAGATCTGCTCTGCGGTCGGACTCTGGGAGCATCAGGGGGTCACTCGCGACGATCGTGAAAAGCGCGCCTGGTCGTGGATGCGTAACTTTGAGTTTTTCGATGCGCCTCATATTGCCTTTATTTTTGTCACCGATGAGTTTCCCGAATTGGTGCGCCTGGCAGGTGATACGGGAATGTATGCACAGACACTGATGCTAGCGCTTGAGAATGCAGGAATTGGATCCTGCCCACAGACATCAGTGAGTTGCTATCCCGACCTGGTGCGCCAAGAGTTGGGCGTGGAGAGTCGCTTCAAGCTGCTGATGGGGCTTTCATTTGGTTATGTCGACGAGTCGGATGGGGCCAATAATTTCCGCACCGAGCGCGCGCCCCTGGAACAGTCAACGACCTTCCACAGCTAATGTTTCTGGCAGTAGAGAGTCAGGCCGCCTGGATACAGTTGCGGCCCTTCGCTTTGGCCCGATAGAGCGCCTGATCAGCGCTTCTTAGTACCTGATCAAAGGGTCTTGGCTTATCTCTATTGCGATTGTCTCTGCTGGAATAATCGCTGCTGGCAACGCCGATGCTCACTGTTAGACGCAAGTCGCTTTTTCTTCTGCTGGCGCCGCGTCGCTTCTCCGCCTGCTTCAATTTCGTTGGACGATGCTTTTTATCACGCACCACCATGTCATAGTTGGCGATAGCCTGGCGAATGGCTTCGAGGGTATGCAGCACCTCTTGTTGTGATTTACCCTTAAATAGCAGACAGAACTCCTCTCCGCCGTAGCGAAAGGGTTTGCCGCCGTCGGCGGTTTGCTTGAGCAGAGTTGCGATGACACGCAGAGCCTGATCACCAAAATCATGGCCAAATTGATCATTTATTTTTTTAAAATAATCGGCATCGACCATGGCGATGGTGTACGGGCCGCGCAATGTTTTTGCTGCTTGTTGCAGCGCACGTCGGTTGCCAATCTGGGTCAAGTCATCGCGATAGCCGATCTGCAATAGACTAATGGTGAGGTTAATGGTGATCAGCAGACCCATGCCGGCAAACATAAACGCGGAGATGCTATTGAGCTGTATCCAGCCGTAGGTGATTAAGCTCATCAGTGCGCAGCCGAGTAGCGAGCTGTCGGCACTCTGTTGCCGATAGAGGCATAAACCGACACACAGGCTTGTGGCAATGAGGTACAGCGCCCAGGTCAGGGTCGATAAATGACTGTCTATCAGTCCATTTGCCAGTGCACTGGTGGCTGTGTGTAAAAACAGCTGCGGTTCAATCGCCAATAAGCCTGCCACAGCGATAATGATCAATGGGCTGATCAGTATCGCGACCAGCCCCTGTATCTGCCGACAACTGATTGGCGGCAACAGTGCATAGGCAATAATTAAGGCGGGAGTGAAGAGGGTTAACAGGTAGAATATCTGACTGGCGGGTTGCGCGGTTAGTGGCGATTGCAGATAGCTCTGAATTAACCAATAGGCGCAGAGCAGGCTGACGGTAGCGCCAGCCTCCTGTGCATGATTGCTTAGCACGGCTATAAGTACTGCCAGCGCGAGTAAAATATAGGGTAGTTGCAGTAGTAAAAAGTGCAGGTGACTGGTTGCATCGATTAGCGATTTATCGGCAAACTGGTAGCGCAAAAGCAATGCCGCCGACGCGCAGATAACAGGCGTGATAAGACGCACTCTTGTCGAAGACATGGGATCTGATCAATGCTCCTTAATTAACACTTCCTTAATCATAGTCAATTTTTATAGCAGTCAATTGTTATCATCAGCGATCGCGCTTATTTGCGCGCTAACGACTGAGCTGAACCAGTCCAATCAGGCTGGTGCTCAATAGTACCCATCCGAGAATCTGATAGAAGCGTGCATTGCTGTGCTGCAGTAATCGATGATGAAATCTCTGGCCGATTAGGTGGCCAATACCGGCGAATGGCAGGAGCCATAGCGACGCCGCCAACTGCAGGTCAACCCCGGCTAGGGCAAAGGCACAGAGTTTGATGCTGACCAAAACAAACCAGAGGACAAACAGCGTATTGCGAAACTCATGAGCTTGAATATGACGCATGGCGACGGCAATCACCAGCGGGCCGCCGATTAGCGAGGTGCCACTGATATAGGCGCCCAATACTAGAAACAGGGTATCGAGAGCTCGACTGTTGCTCTGTAGCGGCCGGCCGATAATGTAAGTGATTGAGTAGCCGGCAATTAACAGAAAAATAATACTGTTCATCAGATTGGTCGGCAAAATCAGTAGTCCGGCAACCCCGGCAAGTTTGGGTATCAGCATCACCAGTAACGCATAGCGCACAAAGCCCCAGTTAATTGACGCTTGAGGGACATTCTCAGTCGCCGGTTTCCTAGAGGAGTAGAGCGTTAGCGCGGCGAAAAACAGCAGATGTATAGAGATAATCGGCAGGAAGAACAGCGGATCGTTGTGAATTAAAAGCAGAAAGGGAATGGTAAACAGCGCACCGCCAAAGCCGAAGCCGGCACGCACAAAGCCGCTCCAGATAAACACGATGATAATCAGCGCGTACTGATACCATTGAAAATCCATACTCAGTTATAACTCTGCGCTAGTGATCACAGCCACCGCTGCCATGCACATGGCCGTGACCGATTTCTTCTTTAGTGGCAGCGCGAATAGCAATGATCTCGGTGTCAAAATGCAGATTTTTGCCGGCCAATGGATGATTCATATCGACATCGGCATTGAATTTTCCGACCTTGATAATAGTGCCTGGCTTGACGCCATTGTCGGTGTTGACATTGATCGCCTGCCCAGCCGATAGTTTGCCTTCATGCTTGAGGTACTTCACTGGAATGCGCTGGGTATTGTTAACATTGCGCAGCCCATAGCCATCGGCAGGCATCACGCTAAAGGCACGTTTTTCGCCTACTTCGGCACCGGCAATCGCCGCTTCAAAACCGCGAATCATCTGCCGATGTCCATGCAGGTAAACCATTGGCTCATCGCTGTCGTAACTTTTATCCAATATCACGTCATTATCATCTTTAAGCTGATAGTGAAGGGTGATAACGTGATTGTGGCTGACGCGCATTGGGGCGACCTCTGTGTGCAAATATCCAAGGGCCAGCAGTTTACATGAGTTATCCCTCGTGCGACATTGGCAGCAGGGCAAATTTGATCAATAGGATTAAGGAGATTAGCGGCGATGTCATCGGCAGATAAAGACAGCCATTTGAGTGCTGACGGGCATGATGCAGATGCTCAGCAGGACCAATTTGGCGAACTGTTTGGTGATCGGGTTGAACCTCTGCGTGGCAAAGGTGCCGCGTTTGTCGCCAAGCCTTCACAGCTGACGCCTGGCGTGCTGGCGCGGCGACAGGCGGCACAGCTAGAGATGCAGGGCGACGGCAATTTTCTTGATCCAGACAGTATTATTGAGCAAGTCGCTGCGTTGGACCCCTTGGCGTTTTCGCGTCCCGGTGTGCAGCACGGTGTCTATAAGAATCTGCGTATGGGCAAGTATGAGATTCAATCTCGCCTCGATCTGCACCGTCACACCGTCGAGCAAGCGCGCACTGCGCTGTGGTGTTTTGTTGATGACTGTCAGCAACATGCCGTGCGCTGCGCACTCATCACTCACGGCAAAGGCGAGGGTCGTGAGCGTCCTGCTATCCTCAAGAGTTGTGTTAATCATTGGCTCAAACAGTTCGATCAGGTGTTGGCATTTCATACCGCGCAAAAGCACCATGGCGGTTTGGGAGCGACCTATGTGCTGATCAAAAAGAGCAGCGCAGCGCGCCAGAGTACCAGCGAAACACTCGAGCAGGCAGCGCGCAATAAGCGCTAGGGCTGCCCGCCGAGTTTGATCCTTTTACTTTGTGCAGGCGTATAGGCCAGATAACAATAATAAAGTCAGTTTTGCCTTATGAATCTGCTTATGGGTCTCAATGTGCAATTGATGTTAGAGGCAGTACCGCTGCTATTTTTAATCGCCGTCGGCGCCTGGTTAATCAGTCAGGTTTTAGAAGATGTCAGCGTCGCCTATTACATCTGGTCGTTAATGTTACTGGTCACGGCTTCGACCTATGCTTATCACTCAGGACTGCAGATTAGTTTAGCGCGCAGTGATCAGAGCAATGTCGGTTTGGCGCTGCTAATAATGGTGGCGATTTGGTCGCTACGCCTCAGTGCTTTTTTGATCTTTCGAGCTCGCAACCGTCCAGAAGACCGTCGTTATCAGGCCATTCGTGAAAAGTTCTCGCCCAATTTTGGGCTCAAAAGTCTCGCTTTAATTTTTATCTTTCAGGCTTTTTTGGTTTGGATAATCAGTTCCCTGTTTGCCCTTGTATTTGCTACTGGTGCAGCAATCAGTTGGAGCATCTGGCATTCCATTGGTGTCGCGCTATGGCTTGTGGGGATGATATTTGAGACCCTTGCCGACAATCAGCTGCACCGATTCAATCAGCTTGTGGTGCGCGATTCACAGACTCTCAGTAGCGGCCTGTGGCGCTATTCGCGGCATCCAAATTATTTTGGTGAATGTTGTATCTGGTGGGGCTGGACGGTGTTTGCTATTCCCAGTTCACTGGTCAGTGCATCGCCATGGATTGTAGTGGCACCGTTGCTGATGACGTTTTTGTTATTAAAAGTGTCGGGGGTGAGTCATATGGAGCGCGGTATTACCGAGCGTCGTCCTGACTATCGCCACTACGCCGAGGCGACCAGCGCAGTTGTACCCTGGAAGCCTGGGCAAAAAGTAATAAAGGATTTATGAGGAAAAATTTGTGAGTAAAAGCTTATTAATACTCTTGTTATCGCTTTGGGTAAGTCAGGCATGGAGCGTTGAAGAGCAAGCGATGGGTGTGCAGAGAGACCTAGACTTCAAAGTGTTTGTTAATGATCGTGAAGTTGGGCGTCACCAATTTGTACTTCTAGAGCAGGGTAATTCTGTTCAAGTCTCATCAAAAATGTCGCTCGACTTTAAAGTGTTAATGATCAAACGTGTCAAGTATCTGCATGAGGCCAGCGAGGTCTGGGAGTTAGGCTGTCTTGCTTCGGTGCAAAGCGCCACTGAAAAGCAGGGAAAATTGTTTAGCGTCGACGCAAAAGCCGATGACAGTGGTTTAGTGATTCAGAGACAGCAGGAGGTCGACGTTATTCCAGGCTGTGTACGTGGCTTTGCTTATTGGAACGCTGATTGGTTGCAGGGCGATCATTTGCTTAACGCAGAGTCGGGGATCTACGTTCCAGTTGAAATCAGCTCGAGGCTTTCCGAACAGGATAATATTACCCATATGACAATTGCTACGCCTAAAGCCGATATTCATCTACAGTACAGTGCCGCCGGTGATTGGCTGTCGTTGCAGACTGAGTTGTTGATAGGCGGCACCCTGCGTTACCAGCGCGTTTTCTAATAGTCGGTAAAACGGTT
>Ga0075468_10000305_pt1 | contig 18709 bp, 15 predicted proteins | sample DEB08_DNA_12_FD_77578 | JGI IMG/M metagenome (GOLD analysis project Ga0075468, IMG submission 77578) | Aqueous microbial communities from the Delaware River and Bay under freshwater to marine salinity gradient to study organic matter... | ecosystem: Environmental > Aquatic > Marine > Coastal ...
AATTTACTGATTTTCAGTAAGATGGACAACTTTATTCTTTAAATTATAATGCACAACGGGTTAATCAATAAATTTTATCGTGAATTTAGTTCTTAATTATCTTTTTGACAGATAATTTAACATGTTTGGTTTATGATAAATTGGTTAGATTCCATAGGTAAAAAAAGAAAGAGTATAAATTCAATGTTTAAGTTAAAACTGAAGCAAGTTAATAGATTTATTATCAATATATTAATGATAGTTTTGTTTAAATTAAATGATAATATGTGCAAGGTGTCATAAATACATGTCAAGATCATAACTTTTGTTTAGTATTTTATTCATATATTTAAACATATATTAAAAATAATTTTTCATGGAAAATATTTCAATCTTGGCGCAGCTTGTTGTTGCTATATCAGTACTTATTGTGTGGGTCTTTAGATATGAAAATATCGTTGCAGAATTTAAACACTATGGTCTTACTAATTTAGTAAGAAACGCCGTTGGTGCTTCTAAAATAGCATTAGCGACCCTTTTGATTTTAGGGATTTGGTATCCAGAATTTTTAATTCCGTCGTCGCTCTTAATGGCGTCTTTAATGGTAGGTGCTCAGTATTGTCATATGAAAGTAAAAAATCCTTTGGTAAAATTTATTCCTTCTTTAGTGCTATTAGTTTTGTGCTTATTTATTGCCGCCTTTAATTATGGTTTATTATAGACAATGGATTTAAACCTCAGTATCCTTTTGTTTTCGGCAGTTTCGTTTATTTTTTATGGTATTACGTCTTTTTTTTCAAAAAGAATGCTAACCGAATATTCCCGTTGGGGCTATAGAAATCAACGGATTTTATTAGGATGTTTACAGCTGTTGGGAGGTGTTGGCTTACTCATTGGCATCAGCAACTCCCTATTATTATCTGTGGCATCGTTTTTATTAACTTTCATGATGATCACCGCTATTTTTGTAAGAATCAAAATAAAAGACAGCATCGTTCAGATGACTCCAGCTATTTTTTATACGGTAATAAACTTTGTAATTTTATACAATTCACTAGTCTAAAAATAAGCCAAAACAGCGAACAGCCTTTCCATAGTCAATTTATTCAGCGATTTGTAGCTCTGCTCAGTTAGAAGAAATCGATAGGTGTGCTTAATTTTTTCTGTTCACTATGCAAACCCACCAGATGCAGCAGCGTTTTCAGCACTTTGTTGTATTCTCATTACAAACAGGGCACAGTTTAAAAGCACATAATTAGCGTTGTCTTTATCAATGAATTCTGCCTCCATAGATTCTTTCCATTTTTTAAGAGCATAATGAATCGTTAAAATGGGCGTTTCACCATTTTCCCAAAGGGTATAGCTCCGGTCTGCCGCATACCATTTTCCAACCTTTTCTTTTTTGAGCCAATACTGCAGGCTTGAAGGGGTATTTTTAAGCGTTATTTTATAATTTGTTTTCAAGCTCCAATGGGGTGACCACTTTCCAAAATAGTAAAAGAAGTACTCCAAAATCCTTTTTTTTGATTTCGTAGGTTTTGCTGTTATGGAAAAAACGAATTTCTGAAGAATACCATTTTGGACGACGTCCTTTTAGGATCAACGTATCCTTGTCAAGAACGGTAAACGCTTTGTTGCTTCTAGTTGTTTCGATCTTCATATCTCAAAGGTAAGAAATCTTTAAAAAACACTATTTTTTATTTACAGACAAACGTTTTGAACGCCAAAACCCAAAAAACATCGCAGAAACGATCAATATATAGGCGAAATTCATATTCACAGTATAGTCAGTACATTCATTGATTATAATGCACACAAATGCGACCAAACTAATTCCAATAGCAGGAAATAGAAGTTTGTTTTTCATTATTCAATTAGTTTTTAATCACCTTGATTGTTTTCGTTTTCCTGGGCGATGATACTTCTAAATAATAAATGCCATTCCCTAAATCTTGCATGCTTAATTTGTCACCTCCTTTTTGAGAGCGTACGATTTGACCTAATGCGTTGTACAGTTTTATCTCGCTATTTAAGGAATTAAACTCGAACTTAAGTTGCCCGTTTGTTGGGTTTGGGTAGATAATTAATTTTGCGTCGTCTTGTATGGCATTCAAAGTAGAAAGCACATCCCCATTAGTTGAAAAAGAATCCGCATTATAAGACCAAGTGATCCCTTCATCATTTTTTACTCTCAATCTGTAATAATATAGTTGGTTGTCGGTTAGATTTGTTACGGGAACTGATAAAACACCCTCATTAATTTGAGATAGTGACACTTCTTGACTCTCCTCCCAAACGACGTCAATCCCATTATCCCCATTAACACCTTCTGTTAGCCCATAGGCTGTGCCGTAAAACAACTTGATTTCTGGGTTTGTACCGAGATTAGTGATGTCAAATTTTAAAATAGCTTGACTCGCATAAATAGACGCTGGCTCTAGAGTTTCAAAGTCTGCTGGCATTGCATATAAGGCATTGATATTGTCACCTTGTAAGAAATCAGGGAGTTCCGAGGGGTTGTTTAAGTGAATGTTCCCTGGGTCGACACCTGTATCTAAGAGTCCACCTCCTTTAAAAATAAATTTGTCACCAGCAGTGTTTTGACTCCACTCTTTATAGCTTATACTTGTGTCACTATTATAATTTGGGTATATTTCATCTACTACATTCCAAGTTCGGTCGGTTTGCATTCTCCAGGCCCTGTATTCGATAACACGAGTCCTGTGTCCTGTTCTTTGTGAGTGTGCAGGGCCAGGGACTTCAAGAAAACCTCCAGTGGATATCATATAGGAAAGGTCGCCACTGGCATTAAACTTTTTACCAGAACTGTAAAGTTTCCAATCCAAACTCACGGGATCCAAATAATAACACCAGAAAGTATTATGTAGCTCTCCAGGCTCTTTTCTTAGCGCTACCGTAAATTTATAATGAGGAGATTCAGACGTATTAAAGGGGTCAAACCCTCTAGGCTTAACCCCTGTTCCTTCGTGACCATAGCCTCCAAAAACAGCTCCTTCACCCCCAACAGCTATTAAGTGACTTAATTGAATGTGTGGAGGAGTTGCATCATTTCTTCCGTATGACCACAACGAAAAATTTAAACCAGACAGTCCTGCAGATTCGAGTGAATTTGGAGAGCCGATATACCCAAATTCCGTAGACATCACTTGATAAGACTCATATTCATGGCTAAGAATATTGATCTCACAAACGGTTATTTCTGTATTAACATCATTGTCACTTATAAAAGCGCCATGAACTGCGGCCATTCTCCACCGGCGTTCCCAAACATTTGCGCCTGTAATTGCAGTTCCAGAAGCTATTAGTCTTTTAATCTCGCCAAAAGAGGAATCCGCAGTGTTTTGGTTTTTAATTTTTAACTTTATTTCATGTGTGCCCGCCTGACTAACGTTAAAGCTAACGCTGCCTTGAGATTCAAAATCTTGTGGTGTAGCAGTGGCATTGACCGTTAAATCTTGTTCTTGATCGTCTAAATAAATAGTAACTGCTGATCCGTCCTCACCAGTAGAAATACCAGCAAACAACTCAACAGTAAGGGTTCCAATACTCAAGTTTTTCATCCCCCAAACAATGGTGTCATTCAGTCGTTTCCACCCGCCAATTCGTTCATAGTGACGGTTTTTATTATAAACGTTTGTTGTGGTTGTTTCGTCTTGGAGCGTTAACACGCCTTTTGGCGAAAAAAACGAGGTGTTGGCATCCATCACGAGGCTTTCTTGTAGAGGGCTAAAGTCTTTCCAAACATCTGTGCCCTGGTAAGCAGACGTTGTTCCTGGCGGGATTGTCAGCGTTATATCACTTAACGTGAGCCCATCAAAAACGTTTGCTTGTATGGCTAATGGCGTTTGCCAACTCACATTTACAGCAGCCAAGTTGGTACAGCCACTAAACACAGAGCTATTAATTGAGGTCACTGCACTCGGAATGCTAACAGCGGTTAATGCACTACAGTCCATAAAAGCATTACTCGAAAACGTTGTCATAGTACTCGGAACGATCACAGCCGTTAAGCCACTACACTTCCGAAATCCAGACATGCCAATTGAAGTCACCGTATAGGTGGTACTGGCATTTGTCACAGTCGCTGGAATGGTTAAATCCCCGACAGGGCAATTGTCACTGTCTTGTTGAACCGATACGGTTGCGTCAGCAGTACTTGATACGTTGTATTTTAGACCGTCTACAACAAACTCTTGAGCGTATGTGGCTCCAAACCCAAGTAGAAATAATAGGCATAAAACGGCTTTTTGTAAGTGGTTGGTCATTTTGATAGTTTTTATGAATTGGTTTAAAATACAAATATAAGGAATTCATCCTTTTTTGTTTAAACTTTAAAAATATACATGAAACAAAATTAACAACAACCTCTATAAGAAGTGTGTTTTGCCTAAATTATAGTGTTCAATTGTTATTTTATAGATACATTTAACTTCGAATTTTGATCCCAAATCTGATTCTTCATACCAAGGATTCGTTTGTAGTAAACTAGTATAGAATAACTTAACCTATTGAACATAAAATGTTAAAAAAAGCACTCTTTTCGTTAGTAGTAACCAGCTATTTTTTTGGGTATTCGCAGACCAATATTCCTGTAGAAAAATTATTAGACCTGTAGAAGACTATTACATGTTAGATAAGGAAAACACCTTTAAATATTAGCAGAAACCAAACTTGACAGTACTTCTGAGAAAAGTTTAAATTTAGTGCGGTATTATGAATTGTTGTAACAGCGTCATAAATAATTGCAAACGGATATAATAAAAACCATAGAAGCTTCATCGTTTACATAAAAAATAATCGCAGTCTTTTTATAAGTACCATTAAATTAGTTTGTTTTAAGAACTCAATTCATCAACAATTAAACCATCTTGCAGGATCCCTATAACTCCCATGGCGGCTCTTTCACCAGAAATCATTGCGGCATTTAAAGAGCCATTTAAAAGTTGGTCTCCAGCCAAAAATAAAGAAGAAGTAAGCTTTGTTTCTGTACTTGAAATTTCATATTGAAGATTGCTTAATTTAGGCAATGCTTTTTTTATTTGATATCTTTTTAAAAACTTAGCATCAGAAATATTACAGCATTGTAATAATTCTTCTCTTATTTTTTTAATTAAATCTTTTTCGTTTAATTGATGTTTTTTAACGACCGTTACAGAAAGTAATTCATAGTCTCCTTTTGTAGTTGTTTCAACAGAGGTGTGATAAAAGAGGTTGTTAATCAATGAGTTTTCTTCTGAAATCAAACCAATTAAAGGTTTTGAAATGATTCTTTTTGAAGTTTCAAAATATAATGTATCACAAGTTTTCCAGGTATTTTCTTGGTTTTTTAGGTTGGTGACTAACGGACTTGCTTCAGTGGCAATAATTGTAAAATCACTTTCAATTTCTGTACCGTCTTTTAAAATGATAAGCTTATTTTTTACCGATTCTACTTTAGAATTTAAAAGAATTTTTGTGTTTTTTAAGTTGTCTTTCAATTGATTTGATATTGCCTGAATTCCATCTTTCGGTAATACAGCCAATCCCTCGCCAAACATTTTATAGATAAACTCAAACATTCTACTTGAAGTATCTAAATTGGGTTCTAAAAAGATTCCGCTAAAAAAAGGTTTAAAAAAAAGTTGAATTATAGCTTCTGAAAAACCAAAATCTATTAAATACTGAAGTGTCGTTTTTTCATCTTCTTTAAAAATTGTGTCAATTCTTTTTTTGTTTAAAAGGATATTTAGTTTTAGGATTTTTATTTTATCAGAAAAGGTACCAATAGAAGAAAATAGAGTGGGAAACAATAAAGAAAAAGAGCGAAGTGGATCTCCAATAGTTTGTGATTTTCCTTTTTTAAAAATAACAGCACCGGGTAATAATTTCTGTAACTTGAGTGTCTCAAAGTTTATATATTTTTTGGCTGCTGGATACGAAGTTAATAAAACTTGAAAACCGCGATCTAATGTATATCCTTCAACAAGATCAGATTTTACTCGTCCGCCAACAGAATTAGAACCTTCAATGATTGTTGGTTTATAACCATAATTTTCTAAAACTTGTGCTGCTATTAAACCACTTATTCCCGCGCCAATAATATGAATTATAGAAGATTTATTTTTCATTTTCTTTAAGTTTTTTTTTCTTCAGGTAAGAAGAAATAATTCTTTGAACATCTCTATTGTCCTTTTTAGGTTCCACAAAGAACTGGTAATCTTCTGGGTTTTCTAATGCTGCAGATTGCGCTACAGCTACATACCCAATACCTTTGTAAATTCCATCTAAAATTAATGCAAAACCAACTTCGTTTTTAGTCCTTCCTTTCTCTTTAATGATTAAGTTTTCTGCACCAATGCCTACCGATTTTATGGCTTCTTCTACTCTTTTATTATAAATTTCTACAGTTTCTTTATCACAACAAATACCGTTACATTTTTTTATTTGATAATCGAAACAACCAGCAACATTAGTTAGTAGATGACAATATTTTGGACATAGTTTAAATTCTTTACACAAAACTTCTAAGTGATTTCTGCATTCAGAAATGGAGTAGTATTTCATAATTGCATTTGGCGCTAATTTTAGTCGATTATACGCTAAGTGCAGAATTCCTTTCTGATCTTCATAAGAAAACAAACCAACGGCCTCTCCTGACTTTCTCTGAGCTCTGTTGAATTTAGGATAGTTGTGTTTTATTTCGGAGGACTCCAGTAATAAAGCGAGTAATTCACTGCCTGTTTTTGTAAATGAAACATTAGCTGTTTCTAAACACATGGTTTGTTCTTTCTTTTTTTTGTCATAAAAATGACTGATCACACGCTGCTTTATGTTGTTTGCTTTGCCAATATAAATAATCTCTTTGGCTAAATTTTTAAAGTAGTAGACACCAAAGGTTTCTGGCAAGTTATCAACGACTTTTTTATCTAAAAGAGGAGGTAAGGTGGCTTCTCTAGATTTTGGGTTTAAAAAGGAGTTGATCGTAAAATTATCATCTCTTTCTATAAGTCTTCTGAATAGTTCTACGGTTGCTTCGGCATCTCCTTTTGCACGGTGTCTTCCATTTATAGGGATGTTTTCTCCAGTACAAATATTACCTAAACTGTAGGAGGCTAATCCTGGAATTATTTTTCTTGTCAGACGAATGGTACACAACTTTTTTCGTTTGAAATCAAATCCCAAACTTTTAAATTCTGCTTGAATAATGTTGTAATCGAAGTTTACATTATGAGCAACAAAAATAGTGTCTTTTGTAATTTCTGCTATTTTTTTTGCAACTTCATAAAATTTGGGCGCATTTCTTACCATGGCATTTGTAATGCCTGTTAGACTGGTAATAAATGCAGGAATGTTTTGTTCTGGATTTACTAAAGAAGTAAATTCATCAACCACCTTTTTTCCATCGAAAATTAAAGCGGATATTTCAGTTATCTTTTGACCTTTAGGGCCATTTCCTGTGGTTTCTATATCAACTACTGCGAAGTACAATTAGGCAATTGTGTTTTTTAAGTCAGCAATTGTTTCCGTTGGATTTTCAGCTCCAAAAACATAGCTACCAGCAACAAGCACATTGGCACCTGCTTCAATTAAAGTATTTGCATTCTTATTGGTAACGCCACCGTCAATTTCTATTAGACAATCCGATTTTGTGAAATCGATTAAATGTCTTAATTGGCTCACTTTCTTGTAGGTGTTTTCAATAAAAGACTGCCCACCAAAACCCGGATTTACACTCATAATACAAACTAAGTCTAACTCTGTAATTACATCTTCTAAAACTGCAATAGGTGTATGTGGATTCAAAGCAATACCTGCTTTCATTCCTGCTGCTTTAATGGCCTGAATGGTTCTGTGTAAATGAGGACATGCTTCATAATGTACTGTTAGAATAGTAGCCCCTAAATCTGCAAAAGTTTGGATATATTGATCAGGATTTACAATCATTAAATGAACATCAATCGTTTTTTTAGCGTGTTTAGCAATTGCTTTTAAAACAGGCATTCCAAAAGAAATATTGGGAACAAAAACGCCATCCATAATATCAATATGAAACCAATCTGCTTCACTATTGTTAACCATTTCTATGTCGCGCTGTAAATTGGCAAAATCTGCCGCTAAAATTGAAGGTGCAATTAAATTATTCATCAGTTTGTTGTTGTGTTTTTGTATGTTGCTGTAAAAATAGGGATATAAAACAAAAAACTCTCGAATTTAATTCGAGAGTTTTCAATAAGATATTTACATTTTAGGGATCTGTGTAATCATTTGAAATTACTATCCTAAATATGTCATTAAAATTTTACTTCGAGAAGTATGTTTTAGTCTTCGAATTGCTTTTTCTTTAATCTGGCGAACACGTTCACGGGTTAAATCAAAAGTTTCACCAATTTCTTCTAAAGTCATTGGTTGATGTTCTCCTAAACCAAAATATAGTTTTACTACATCGGCTTCACGTGGAGTAAGCGTTTCTAAAGCCCTGCTAATTTCAATTCTTAAAGACTCGTGTAATAATTTTCTATCAGGATTTGGAGATTCTCCGGAGTTTAAAACATCATATAAATTAGAATCTTCCCCTTCAATTAAAGGGGCATCCATAGATACGTGACGTCCAGAATTTTTCATAGATTCTTTCACATCATTCACCGTCATATCTAATTTCTTAGCAATTTCTTCGGCACTTGGTGGGCGCTCATTCTCTTGCTCTAAGAAGGCATACATTTTGTTAATTTTATTGATAGAACCAATTTTATTTAACGGTAAACGTACAATTCTAGATTGTTCTGCTAAAGCTTGTAATATGGATTGACGAATCCACCAAACTGCGTAGGATATGAATTTAAAACCTCTAGTTTCGTCAAAACGTTTTGCTGCTTTAATTAAACCTAAGTTTCCTTCATTAATTAAATCAGGTAAAGTTAATCCTTGATTTTGGTATTGTTTTGCAACTGACACCACAAACCTTAAATTGGCTTTTGTTAATTTCTCTAAAGCTATTTGATCACCTGCCTTTATAAGCTGTGCCAATTCAACTTCTTCATCAGCAGTAATTAAATCTACTTTTCCAATTTCTTGTAAATATTTGTCTAACGATGCGGTTTCTCTGTTAGTAACCTGCTTGGTAATTTTAAGTTGTCTCATCTAATTCTCTATGACTTTATGAAAGTATTAAGGACTTTCTTACAACTTATTATACGTATGAATTTAGATAATGTTACAAAAACGGGTTTTTTTATTTCAACGAGGAATAACTACCATTCACCGACAGAAAACGGTAGTTCAACGAATTTTTCATTTAAAGTGTGACTTATTTTGTTCTTTAGTGTCTCAAAAATATCCAAAATTGGAAACTTTTGTATTAAAAAAACTTTCAGATAATGATTTAGTGTTTGAAATTGTAGCAACAAATAGTCCTGAATTGTTTGCTGAATTGTATGATCGGTTTTCGAATATCGTTTTTAATCAATGTTAGGGGTTTTGTAAAAATAGAGAAGAAGCAGAAGATTTAACACATGATATATTTGTAAAGCTTTTTGTGAAACTAAACACCTTTAAAGGATACGCTAAGTTTTCGACATGGTTGTATTCTTTTACCTATCATTTTTGTTTAAATTATATTCAAAGAAGTGCCTACAAGAAAAAAGAAAGAAGCACTGTTGTTTCTAACCAAACCAAAGAAGAGCCTGTTTTTGAAGAGATAGACACTGTTAATTTATTGAAAGTAAAATTAGAAAGATTGGCAGAGGTTTTAACTTTAATGAAACCCGCCGAGAAAATAATTTTATTAATGAAATATCAAGAAGATATGCGTATTAAGGAAATTATGTGCGTTTTAAAAATTAGTGAAAGTGCTGTTAAAATGAGAATTAAAAGAGCAAAAGCCAAAGTGGTAAAAATACATCGTGAATTGTAATGATTGTGAGAAATTTTTCTAGGAAATCCTCAAAAACCCTCTGGTTTCTAAAGATGTTATATGTAAAATATTGGGTGCTATTTGTAAGATAAAATACCCTGAAACACTTTCATTTTTTTACATACGTGAAGAATTTTGTCAATGCGACCTATTCTAAAAAAGTAAGAGACCATAAACGGTCTCTTTGTAGTATTAATAGTTTTATTTTTTAAAACAACCCATTTATTTGAGCATCTATTCTATCTATAATGTACCCTAAATCTTCTTGGTTCTCAACAAAATCAATATTATCAACGTCAATGATCAGTAATTTACCTTTTGAATAGGTAGAGATCCACGCTTCATAACGCTCATTCAACCTGCTCAAATAATCGATACTTATAGAGTTTTCATATTCTCTTCCACGTTTATGAATTTGTCCCACTAAGGTGGAAATATCTGCGCGTAAATAAATTAATAAATCTGGAGGCGTCACCAAATTCTCCATTAAATCAAATAGAGAACTATAGTTATTATAATCTCTATTCGTCATTAATCCCATTGCATGAAGGTTGGGAGCAAAGATTTGAGCATCTTCATAGATGGTTCTATCCTGAATAATGTTTTTGCCAGATTTTATCAATTCTAAAGTTTGACGGAACCTACTATTTAAAAAAAATACTTGAAGATTAAAAGACCAACGTTCCATTTCTGTATAAAAATCGTCTAAATACGGATTTTCATCAACAGATTCAAAATGAGGTTTCCATTTATAATGTTTTGCTAAAAGTTGTGTTAGTGTGGTTTTACCAGCACCGATATTTCCTGCAATTGCAATGTGCATATTTATAGTTATAATAAGTTCTAAAAGGATGCTAAAGGTACACAATTTTTATAATTAGTGCTGTAATTATAAAATCAATTTACATCCAAAACTGCTCATTATTAAAAGTCAATTATTTTTTTTCTAAAATTTTGAATTAAAATTAGAGCTAGGAACAGCAAGTTTCATAAATAAAAAAGAGGATAACTTCGTTATCATAGTAAATAAATTTACATTTGTAGTATGTCAATCAAAGTTTCTTCAGTTACTAAAATTTATAAAGACCAAAAGGCATTACACGAAGTTTCTTTTTATGCAAAAAAAGGTCAAATCATAGGTTTTTTGGGGCCAAATGGCGCTGGAAAATCAACCATGATGAAAATTCTTACGGGTTTTATAAAACCGAATTTTGGAGATGTTTTTGTGGATGAAATAGATGTATTACAAAACCCTATAGAGGCTCAAAAAAGAATAGGTTATTTACCTGAACACAACCCTTTGTATTCAGATATGTATGTGCGAGAATATTTGCAATTTCAAGCAGCTATCTTTAAGGTTGATAAAAGTCAGGTAGAAACCTGTATTGAAAGCGTAGGATTGACAATAGAAGCGCACAAGAAAATCAATCAATTGTCTAAAGGATATCAGCAAAGAGTGGGGTTGGCTGCAGCAATTTTACACAATCCGAAAGTGCTAATTTTAGATGAACCTACAACAGGTTTAGACCCAAATCAGTTGGTAGAAATTAGAGCGTTGATTAAAGAATTAGGCAAAGATAAAACGGTGTTATTTTCTACTCATATCCTGCAAGAAGTAGAAGCAGTTTGTGATCGAGTGATCATTATTAAGAAGGGGAAAATTTTAATAGATAAAAAGCTTGCAGCACTGAAAGTTAGTAAGCAACAAACAATAGAAGTGACTTTTGATTGTAAAATTGAAACGCAGTTGATAGGCAACTTGCCAAGTCTAGTTTCTTATGAAAATAATGAAGATTTCAATTGGTGTATTACCTTTGAAAGCGAAGAAGATATGCGTTCAAAAGTATTTGATTTTGCACAAGAGAATGGATTTAAGATTCTGAGCTTAAATACCCAAAACAAAAATTTAGAAACCTTATTCAGAGAGGTAACTAGCTAATATTTCGGGATTATCTTATTTTGCTGCAAAGAGGAGCTAAAATTACTTTGTCAAATACTGATACGCTTCTAAAAGCGTTGGAAAAACCATTTTACTTCCCGCTTGTTTCAATTCGTTTTCAGAATATTGTGTAAGAATTCCAATCGGTACCATACCTGCAAGTTTTGCGGCTTTCGTTCCTGTTAAACTGTCTTCAAAAACCCAAATATCTTTAAAATCATTTTTTTTAAACCCTAGTGCGTTTGCTAAGGTAATGTATGCTTCTGGCGCGGGTTTTGGTTTTTCATAATCTTCCACGCCAAAAACAGTTGTAAAGTTAAGATCTAAATGACGAACGCTGTTTTTTAAAAACTGTTTTGTAGCGTTACTAGCAATTCCGTAGGGTATCTTTTCTTTGGTTAGTAGAGTTGTAAACTCGTTAACCCCAGGCAATAGTTTCGGGATTTTAAAAAATAAGTCTAAATGTTTGTCTTTAAGAGAAAACAATGCTTCAGTCCGTTTTTCTTCACCAATAACACTGCAAAAATACGCAGCAATTATCATAGGAGATTTTCCTGCAAGGTTTTTAGGAAATGGTGCAACTTCTTTGTTGAATAATTCTTTAAAAGCAGAGCTCCAAGCACTACCATGGCTCTCGAAGCTATCTACAACCACACCATCAAAATCAAATAAAAAACCTTTAGGTAATTGCATTCGTTGTTTCTTTTTCGTTTAATAATTTTAATAAATATGGGTTTAAAAATTTATTCGTTGGATCTAATTTTTTTCTTAAGAGTTTAAAATCTTCCCATTTCTCATAGACTTTAGATAATTCAGCGTCTTTGGCTGTAAAACGTTTTCCCCAATGAGGTCTTCCTCCATATTTTAGGAAAATTTTCTCAATACTTTTAAAAGCTTCATAAGTATCTGCAGTGGCTGCATTTCTAGAAACACATCCCATTGTAACCGTATCTTTTCCATACGCATAACTTAACCAAGAAGTATCTTTATAGACAAAACGAACATCCATAGGGATGTGAATAAACGATTTATTACTCCATTTATTAATTTCTGTTTTTAATTCTTGAAACACTGTTGGAAAGATGTCCAAGCCAATAGTCCATTCTGCTAATTCTATAGTAGAACCTCTCGATTTAGTAACTGTAGCTTGGTACAATGATCCTTTGTGTTCCTTTTTAGCGCTAAAAAAACCTCTATACAAAAGTTTATTTGCAATAGCTGTAAACCATGGAAAAATATGAGTGTATTTATATAATATCTTAGAGGCAGCTCTTCTATGTTTTAAATATTTAGGTCCCATGTTTTCCTGAACTGCAGTGGCTGGGTCAATTTTATCGCCCGTAATTACATACCCTTTATCTGTATGAGGAAGCCATAAGATTCTTAAGAAATCATGTTTTTTTAATCGTTCTCCAATTTTTGAGAGCCAAAGTTGATCGTCTTCAGGACCTTCCTTTACATGTAAAGTAAAAATAGGTTCACATTGAAATGTAATAACAGAGATCACACCCAAGACTCCTAAAGAAACTTTAAAAGCATCAATTAGTTCATCATCCTTCGTTATTTCTTTTAGGGTACCATCTGCTAAAATAATACGGCAATTGGAGACGTATTCGGAGAGTAGTTTTCCACTAGTACCATGAGTTCCCGTAGCTAAAGCACCACCGATTGTAATTGTGTTAATGTCTGGTAAACAAGGAATACACCAACCCTTTGATTCTATAGCCTCTAATAAGTCGCCTAAAATTACTCCAGACTGAACGGTAATGGTTCGTTCGGAGTCATTAAAAGATATAATTTCATTATAAGTAGTAATGTCAATTAATGTTTCAATTCCCGACGCAATATCTGCGGAAGACTGTTTCGTTCCAAAAAAACGCACTTTTTCGGAATTACAAATGACTTCTTGCAATTCTTTCTCCGAAGTTATTTTGTAAAGAGATTTATAATTGTAAGTAATGTTTTCGTTCCAACTTACCCAAAGACCATTATTTTCTTGTTCCATTTTTAGTATAAAATATTAAACAAAAGTAAACATTAATCTTTTTTTGACGAGATGTTTTTTTTTAATTCCACTATTAAGAATCAATTTAATTTAAAATCAATTTGCTGACTTTTTAAAGTTGCTAGCAATTCGTTAGAAATATGAATTTTTGTATTTCTACTTGGTAAATTCACTTCAATTTTTTCTTTAGCATCCCAAATCGTAAAATGTAGTGTTTGTTTTCCTGGATTGTTTTTTAGAATAGTTTCAAGATTTAAAACTATATTTTCTTTAATTTCTTCCAACGGAATTTTAATGGTTATTTTTTTACAGAGTTCATCCATAATGTCGTGCAACAATTTTATTTCGGTAAATTTCAATCTTGGTTCTCCAACAATTCCTGTATTTTTATTCATCCATCCTGGTTGAATTGTAGCACGTACAAATAAAAATGAGTTTGGTACTAAAAAGTGTTTCATTTTTAAGTACTCTTCACCAAAAATTCTAAATTCATGACTATCTCCATAATCTTCAATTGTAAACATAGCCCAGCCTTTACCAGCTTTAGAAACTCGATGCTGAACATCAGAAATAATACCAGCAAAAGCTAAGTTCATATTGATATATTTTGCGATATCACCTTTAAAATGTTTTAATGCCGCATTGCAAAAAATCATTTCATTCTTAAAATCGTCTAAAGGGTGTGCAGAAATATAAATTCCGATGACTTCTTTTTCTTGAGATAAAAGCTCCATAGTTCCCCAAGTTTCACATTGTGGAATATCTGGTTCTGGAAACTGAACAGTTGAAGCTTCACCAAACATAGAAACCTGCGCTGAGTTCTCGTTTTCTTGAAACTTATTTCCAAATTTCATAGCACGTTCTAAAAAGGTAACTCCTTTTTCATCAACAGAAAAGTATTGTGCTCTATGAGTATCTGCAAAAGAATCAAAAGCACCTGCTTTTACCAAACTGTCAAACGATTTTTTATTTGCAGCACGTAAATCTACACGTTTTGCCAAATCAAAAATAGAGGTATAATTTCCGTTTTCTTTTCGTTCTTTGATGATGGCTCTGACTGCGCTAGCGCCAACACCTTTTACTGCCGCCATTCCAAAACGAACGGCGCCTTCATCATTTACGGAAAACTTTAAATACGATTCGTTTAAATCTGGTCCTAAAACTGCTAATCCCATGCGTTTGCATTCTTCCATAAAAAAGGAAACTGATTTAATATCGTTCATATTATTGGAAAGTACAGAAGCCATATATTCGGCGGGATAATGTGCTTTTAAATAGGCAGTTTGATAGGCAATCCAGGCATAACAAGTGGAGTGAGATTTGTTAAAAGCATAACTAGCAAAAGCTTCCCAATCTTTCCAAATTTTTTCTAATTTTTCTGCATCGTGACCCTTTTCAGCGGCTTGTTCTATAAATTTTGGTTTCATTTTATCTAAAACCGCAATTTGTTTTTTACCCATCGCTTTTCGTAAAACATCTGCTTCCCCTTTGGTGAAATCTGCCAGTTTCTGAGACAGTAACATGACCTGCTCTTGATACACTGTAATTCCGTAGGTTTCTGCTAAATATTCTTCCATAGCAGGCAAATCATATTCAATATCTTCTGTTCCGTGTTTTCTGTTAATAAAAGACGGTATATATTCCATTGGTCCAGGTCTATATAAAGCATTCATAGCAATTAAATCTCCGAAAACCGTTGGCTTTAAAGCCCGCATATGTTTTTGCATCCCTGGAGATTCATATTGAAAAATACCTACGGTTTCTCCTTTTTGGAAAAGTTCGTATGTCTTTTCATCATCTAAAGGAAAACTTTCTGGATCTAAATCAACATCATGTTTTGCTTTTACAATTTTTACGGTGTCTTTAATTAAAGTCAGTGTTTTTAATCCTAAGAAATCCATTTTTAACAAACCTGCAGATTCTACAACTGAGTTGTCAAATTGGGTAACATACATGTCAGAATCCTTTGCCAAAGCAACGGGTACATAATTGGTAATATCTCCTGGTGTAATAATAACGCCACAGGCATGAATCCCCGTATTCCTTACAGAACCTTCAAGCATTGTTGCTTTATTGACGGTTTCTGAAGCCAAATCATTTCCAAAAGAAATGTTTTTTAATTCTTCTACGAGTTGTTTTTCTTCTGCTCTTAAGCCGTTAACTTTTCCTTTACTTTTTGCATCTTCACCAAAAATATTTTTTAATTTAATTCCTGGTATTAATTTTGCAATCCGATCTGCTTCAAAAAGCGGCAAATCTAAAACTCTGGCAGTATCTCTAATAGATGATTTTGCTGCCATTGTCCCGTAAGTAATAATTTGCGCAACCTGATTTTTACCGTATTTATTAATTACATAATCCATCACTCTTCCTCGACCTTCATCATCAAAATCGATATCAATATCAGGCATTGAGACACGTTCAGGATTTAAGAAGCGCTCAAAAAGTAAGTTGTATTTAATAGGGTCTATGTTGGTAATCCACAAGCAATATGCCACAACAGAACCTGCCGCAGAACCCCGTCCTGGTCCTACAGAAACATCCATTTTTCTTGCTTCGCGAATAAAGTCTTCTACAATTAAAAAATATCCAGGATATCCTGTTTTTTCAATAACGGATAACTCAAAATCTAAGCGTTCTTTTATGGATTCAGTAATCTCTCCATACCTTTTTTTTGCACCCACAAATGTGAGGTGCTTTAGAAAATTATTCTCTCCTCGTTTTCCTTCATCTTCCGTGTCTTTTAGATCTACAAATTCCTCAGGAATATCAAAAGCAGGTAATAAAACATCTCTTGCTAAAGTGAAAATTTCAATTTTATCAACAATTTCTTGAATGTTGATAATGGCTTCTGGTAGATCTAGAAAAAGCGTTTTCATTTCATCCGAAGATTTGAAATAATACTCTTGATTTGGTAGACCGTATCTGTATCCACGACCTTTTCCTATTGGTGTGGCTTGTTTTTCTCCGTCTTTTACACACAGTAAAATGTCGTGTGCATTTGCATCTTTTTTATCTAAATAAAAGGTGTTATTTGTGGCGATAATTTTAATATCGTGCTTTTTAGAGAACTTCAATAAAGTCTCATTTACAATTTTTTCGTCCTGTTGATTGTGGCGCATCAACTCAATGTAAAAATCATCTTTAAATTCTTGTTTCCACCACAGTAGCGCGTCTTCCGCTTGTTTTTCTCCTAGATTTAAAATTTTACTTGGAACTTCACCGTATAAATTTCCTGTTAAAACAATAACATCTTCCTTGTATTTTTTGATGATTTCTCTATCAATTCTTGGGACATAGTAAAAACCATCTACGAAAGCGATGGAAGACATTTTAGCTAAATTGTGATATCCTTTTTTGTTTTTTGCCAATAAAACAACTTGATAACCATTGTCTTTTTGGGATTTGTTTTTATGATCTTCACAAATATTAAACTCACAACCTACAATCGGTTTTATTGGAGTTTCTGCTGTTTTATTGTGATTTAAAATAGCGCTTACAAAATGAAAAGAAGCCATCATGTTTGCGGTATCTGTCATCGCCACTGCTGGCATATTGTCTTTTGCAGCAGCTTTTATGATGTTGCCAATTTGCATGGTAGATTGCAACACAGAAAATTGTGTATGATTGTGTAAATGTGCAAACTGTACATCTTTTAATTCTTCTAAACCAACAGAAGTAGATTTTGTCGTTGCCGAATTTTTTAATTTCTCAAGTCGCTGCCGAATCTTATCACTTTCTTTCTTAAGATTGATGTGTTTTAAACCAATTACTTGAATCGGTTTTGGGTTTGTTTCAGAAAAATTCTTGAAATAATCAGCAGTAACATCTAACTGTTCTTTGGTGAATTCTTGCAAACGAATTAACTCTAGAAAACAACGAGTTGTTGCTTCTACATCGGCAGTTGCATTGTGTGCATCGCCAAAACCAACACCAAATAAATGGTTATGTAATTCGGTTAAGGTGGGTAATTTAAATTTGCCTCCACGACCTCCAGGAATTTGGCACATGCGTGCTGTTTTTTCTGTACAAGTATCTAATACTGGGAGAGAATTCATCTTGGTTTCTAGTCCCAATCTATGGAATTCACACCCCATGATATTCAAGTCGAAATTTAAATTTTGACCCACGATAAACTTGGTTTTACTTAGGACTTCATTAAATAAAAGTAAACACTCGTTCAATGAAATCCCTTGTTCTTCTGCTAATTCAGTAGAAATTCCATGAATTCTTTCTGCATCATAAGGGATGTTAAAGTTGTCTGGTTTTATGAGGAAATCGTTGTGCTCTATTACATTTCCCATTTCATCATGCAGTTGCCACGCAATTTGAATGCACCTTGGCCAATTGTCTGTATTTGTAATTGGTGCATTCCAACTTTTTGGTAAACCAGTGGTTTCTGTGTCAAAAATTAAGTACATGAAAAATGTTTATTTATTGATGTGTTTATTCATTTAAAAACGGATTGTAAATTTACATTTTTTTGAAGAGTTTTTCGAGGGAAGTTATCAACGGTTGTTGATTTTTTTCAAAGTTTCAAAGTTTCAAAGTTACAGAGTTTTTATTTTTGCATACTGCATACTGCATACTGCATACTGCATACTGCTTACTGCTTACTGCGTTAGGAATTGAAGTAGCATTCTTTTGTTGAGATTGTGTTTCATAAAAAGATATTTTTTTGAAGTGCAGCTGGTGAAACTAAAAAAAAAGAGCTAAAGAAAAACCCTTTTAAACACCTAAAAATTTATTAAAAATAAGCGTTTAAGTTTAAAAAGGTTTTGTATTTTTGCGCCCACTTACTACGAGATGGTAAGATTTTTAATAATCAAGGTCGAGAACCTTAACAAATTAACAAATTATGTCTGTAAAGATTAGA
>Ga0075468_10000320_pt1 | contig 18493 bp, 13 predicted proteins | sample DEB08_DNA_12_FD_77578 | JGI IMG/M metagenome (GOLD analysis project Ga0075468, IMG submission 77578) | Aqueous microbial communities from the Delaware River and Bay under freshwater to marine salinity gradient to study organic matter... | ecosystem: Environmental > Aquatic > Marine > Coastal ...
AAAAATAACCCCTATTTCAATGCTTTACAAGTTAAATATTCCTATGCCATTACCTGTCATAAGTCGCAAGGAGGTCAATGGAAAAACGTTTTCATCGAGCAACCCTATTTGCCAGATGGACCTGATTTGAGTTATTTCAGATGGCTATATACCGCTTTGACTCGTGCCCAAACAAACTTATATTTGGTAGGATTTCAGAACGATTTTTTCAAGAAATAATAACGATCTAGAGCCATATTTACGCTTACACTTAGTATTTTTGATACACATTAAGACCTTATGGAAATAATCGCCATTATACCAGCTCGTTGCCAGGCTTCTCGTTTTCTAGGAAAACTGATGCAGAAACTGGAAAGGACTACTGTAATAGCACATACGTATCAAAATGTGATGGCAGCTGGCTTATTTTCAGAAGTGCTTGTTGCGACGGATAGCGATGCGATCCAAAACGAGATTGAAAATGGTTGTTTACCCTCAAGCAGCTATTGGAATAGACACCTCTGAGGGCCAGGAAAAAGTAAAACAATTTTTAAATAATCCTTCTTAAGCACTATATTATGTTTCGTTTTTTCGCAAAATTAATCTTAATTAAGATCCTAAAATGGAAGGTCGTGGGGTCTTTCCCTCAGATTCCAAAATTTGTTATTGCGGTATTTCCACATACCAGTAACTATGATTTTTTTGTGGGTATTTTTATACGTAGTGTATTGAGAGAAGAAATTAATTATGTTGGAAAAAAAGAACTTTTCAACCCTCTTACGTCTTGGTTTTTTAAAGGCTTGGGTGGAGCTCCTCTGAGTAGAGAAGGAAACCAAAATGTTGTCGAAAGCATTGTAAATATCTATAATAATAGAAAAACGTTTCGATTGGCCATCGCTCCTGAAGGCACTAGGAAAAGAGTAGAAGAATGGAAAACAGGATTTTATTATATAGCAAAAGGAGCAAAAGTTCCTATACTCTTGGTAGGATTTGATTATTCAAAAAGGACAATACATTTTTATCCTTTATTCACTCCAACAGATGACATTAAAAAAGACTACAAAACCATGAAAAGTTATTTTGTAGGTATAAAAGGTAAAAATCCTGAAAGCGGAATTCTTAATCTGTAAGGTCTAAGTTGTGATAGACATTCATCACATCGTCGTCTTCCTCTATTTTTTCGAGTAATTTTTCAACTTCCTCCACTTGTTCTGCACTCAACTTTGTTAGCGTTTGCGGAATCCGTTCAAAACCTGAAGATAAAATCTCAAAAGAGCGGTGCTCTAATTCTTTCTGAATTGCACCAAATTGCTCAAAAGGACCGTATAATAAAACACCATCTTCGTCAGCAAATACCTCTTCAACACCAAAGTCAATGAATTCTAATTCTAATTCTTCTGGCTCAATATTTTCAGGATTGATTCTAAAGTTACAGGTACGATCGAACATGAATTCTACAGAACCCGATGTTCCCATGTTTCCATTGGCTTTGTTGAAATAACTTCTGACGTTGGCAACCGTTCTGTTGTTGTTGTCCGTTGCAGTTTCAACTAAGACAGCAATACCAAAGGGAGCATATCCTTCAAATAAAACCTCCTTATAGTTTTCTGTATTCTTATCCGATGCTTTCTTAATGGCACGTTCAACATTGTCTTTAGGCATGTTGGCCGCCTTAGCATTTTGAATAACAGCTCGAAGACGCGCATTATTGTCTGGATCGGGGCCTCCATCTTTTACAGCAATTACAATATCCTTTCCTATACGAGTAAAGGTTTTAGCCATTGCTGACCAACGTTTCATTTTTCTTGCTTTTCTAAATTCAAAGGCTCTTCCCATTTCAGTTTTTTTGTATTGCTACAAATATAAAAAAGTATTGGGCTTTGAGGAACCCCTTTAGGGTAAATATAAATCTTCTAAGATGGATTCATAAGAAACATGTAAATGGGGTGGGAGTTTGTTTTCCTTTGGGAGAGCTACCAAATATCGCATTTGATTGGTTGTGAAAATTTGTTTAAAAACAGCTCCCTTCAACTTTCTTCTTGAAACAATTCGTTTGATGAAGTCAAAATGGGTAATCAAATCAGAACTTCCGAGGTGGAAAATTCCTGTCAATTTTTGATTGATGATGTAATGGACTTGTTGACTCAGCTTTCTATCACTAGTTACATTCACAATGGTATTCGGAAAAACTTCAATTGGTGTACCCGAGGCTACTTGTACTTCTATTTCTTTTGTTCTAGGAGCGTTGGTGCCAAAAACCATGGGTAAGCGTGCAATGACATACTTGCTCGGTGCTAAACTCAATAAGCTGTTTTCTATTTTTATTTTAAAACGCCCGTATGGACTTTCTGATAAAGTCTTATCAAATTCATAAGAGGGGTAATGCTCAAAAGCATCAAAGACATTGGTCGAAGAAATGAACATTAGGCGGCAATCGAAATTCTGTATGTAATCGACCAAGTGTTTGTGGCAAGCAACTTGGGCTTCAAATGGTCCTCTTAAACAGGAAATTATTAATTGGGGCTTTATCTTTTTGACAACAGTTAAAATGTTGTCATCTTCGACGTTGTAATAAAAAAAATTCTTTTGTTTCGAAAAACGACTTGCACTGCGGTAGGTTCCAAAAAGGTTAAAGTACGGGTACAATTCTCTGTACAAACAGTTGCCTATAAAACCACTTCCACCAAGAATCAATATTTTTTTCAAAACGTAAATGGATTAGGCCTTATAAAAAGGTAAAGAGACTACGGTTGCTGCAAGCATTTTGTTACGAACTTGAAGTTGTATCTTAGATCCAATAGCGCTAAATTCTTTAGCCACATATCCTAATCCAACACCTTTTCCTAGACTTGGTGCTTGAGTACCCGAAGTTACACTGCCGATTAAGGTACCTTCTAAGTCAAAAAGCTCGTGTCCTGTTCTTGGAATTCCACGTTCTTTTAATTCAAATCCAACCAAACAGTTGGCTGTTCCTTCTGTTTTTTCTTTTCCAAGGGCTACAGCGTTGATGAAATTTGTTTTCGGGCGGGTTACCCATCCCAACCCTGCTTCAATAGGCGATTGATTTTCGTTTATTTCGTTGCCATATAAACAATAGCCCATTTCAAGACGGAGCGTGTCCCGAGCTGCTAGGCCAATAGGGGCGATTCCGAACGCTTCTCCTGCTTTAAATACAGCATCCCAAACCTCTTGAACGTGAGTGGTGGGGATGTATAATTCTAATCCGCCAGAACCAGTGTATCCTGTAGTGGCGATTAATATATCCTCTATTCCTGCGAAAGCAGCAGTTTGATGAGCATAAAAGGGGAGTTCAGCTAATATAACATTTGTTAAAGATTGCATTGCTTCAATTGCTTTAGGACCTTGAATAGCAAGTAAAGCGTATTCTTCAGAAGCATTGCGAATTGTTGCGCCAAAAGTTTCATTCTGTTTGCTCACCCAATTCCAATCCTTTTCAATATTCGAAGCGTTGACAACTAATAAATAGCGCTCTTCTTCCAATTGATAAACGATCAGATCGTCGACTACGCCTCCAGTAGTATTAGGAAGGTAGTTGTATTGTGCTTTTCCCGGTACTAACTTTTCAATATCATTACTGCACAGGTGTTGAAGAAAAGGAAGTGCTTGAGCTCCTTCAACGAAAAATTCACCCATATGAGAAACATCAAAAACTCCAACTCCATCTCGAACGCAAAGGTGTTCCTTGGTGACGCCTTCATATTGAACGGGCATAAGAAAACCTCCAAAAGAAACCATTTTTGCTCCTAATGCAACATGCGTATCGTAAAGTGTAGTTTTTAGCATTCTATTTTAATTTATTGGTATATTTGATCGTAAAGGTAAGTTGTTTTTAACTTATTTTAGACGCTCTAAACCAAAATCAATATGCATAAATTAATCTTATTTTCTCTTCTGTTTTCCTTTTTAGGGTCACCACTTATTGCTCAAGAAGCTGTTTTAACTCCCGAGTTTCATAAGTCAAAACGAGAAGCTTTACGCGCTGAAATGCCCGCAAATAGCGTTGCTGTTTTATTTTCCAATCCTGTACGGAATCGAGCAAATGATGTGGATTATGTATATCATCCCGATCCTAATTTTTATTATTTGACAGGTTTTAAAGAGCCACAGTCCGTTTTGGTTGTTTATAAAAATCCACAACAAGATGATCTGGGACAGTATGTTGATCAGCTTTTTGTGCAAGAACGTGACCCTGCAAAAGAACAGTGGAATGGCTATCGTTTAGGAGTAGAAGGAGCTGAAGCCCTTGGTGTTGACCGCGTATTGTTGCGATCGGAGTTCATCAAGAGTCAAACCAATTTTACTTCTTTTGAAGAGGTTTTAATTTTTGAATTCAAAAACGATGTGCGGGATGATAAGAACGATCCGAATGACCTGTATGACTTGCAACGTACTTTTAAAGAAAACATAAACTATCCTCAAGATTTTAATCGCCTTCGTCATCGCCTACTAAAAAGTATACGTACGGTTGGCAAAGAGGATGTGGAGACTCTTAAAAATGAAATTAACTGGTATGCTGGAAGAAATGAATCAATTGCTGAAGACCCAGCAATTAAAAATTTTCTAGAATCATCTACTTTAGAAGTTCCTGAGGATTTGAAAATGCAGGTAGCTTTCCTACTTAAAGATCAATATTTTGATGTTGAACTCTTAGGACAACTTTTAGGAGATCAGCGAGAAGTAAAGACCGTTGAAGAAATAGCCTTATTGAAAAAAGCAATCGGCATTTCGGTAGTTGGCCAGAGAGAAGTGATGAAAGCCATGCGACCCGATATGTCCGAACGAGAAATTCAGGGTATTCACGAATTTGTGTTTAAAAAATATGGAGCTGCCTATGAGGGATATCCTTCTATAGTGGGTGCTGGGTCTAACGCTTGTGTGTTGCACTATATTGAGAACGATGATGTTGGAATGGACTCAGATTTGATGTTAATGGACCTTGGCGCAGAATATGAAGGTTATACAGCTGATATTACTCGAACAATTCCGAAAGACGGAACATTTTCTGAAGAACAGAAACTAATATATCAAATCGTATATGACGCTCAAGAAGCTGGTATAGAAGCCGCAGTAGTTGGGAGTACTTCAGGTCAAATTACACGTATTACGCAAGAAGTTGTAGCAAAAGGCTTGGTTCGTTTAGGAATCATAGCAAAAGAAGACGAATTCAGAACTTATTACCCGCATGGGGCCGCGCATCATATTGGTTTGGATGTTCATGATCTGTCGAACTATGGTCCTTTTAAAGCAAATGCGATCATTACTGTAGAACCTGGAATTTATATACCAAAAAACAGTCCCTGTGATCCAAAGTGGTGGGGAATTGGTATCCGAATTGAAGATGATGTATTGATCACTGAAAAGGGACCAATCAATTTATCTGCAAACGCTCCACGAACATGGGAAGCAATTGAAGAGTTGATGAAAGAATCCAGTCCTTTAGATCAATTTCTTTTACCAGAATTGGGGAACTAATTTTAACGTAATAAGAAATCTTTAAGCCCCTGATAATCCTGAATTTCAATACTTTTCTTAGTTTTCGATAGGGTGTCTTTCAGGCGTTCCGGAATATCAACTTTTATGTTTAAAGTATCCTCAACGGTATCTAAGAATTTTACAGGATGAGCAGTTTCTAGGAAAATTCCGTATTTCTCAGGATGATCTTTGAGATACTCTTTTAATCCCAAATAGCCAACAGCTCCGTGAGGATCGGCAACATAGCCTGATATTTCATGAATCTCTTTTAGTGCTTCTCGTGTTTCATCGTCTGTAAAGCGAAAGCCCGAAAGTGTTTCTTTCAAACTGTCGAAGTCATCTCCAAAGATTTTTAAAACCCGTATGAAATTGGAAGGATCTCCGACATCCATGGCATTCGATATTGTTGGAGATGATTTCTTTGGGGTATATACTCCTGAGGATAAAAAATCAGGGACAACATCGTTAATGTTGGTACTGGCAATAAAATGATCGATAGGCAACCCAATCTCTCGAGCCATAAGCCCCGCACAGATGTTTCCAAAATTTCCACTTGGAACAGAAACAACAAGCGGCTTATTGATTTTTTTAAGCGCTCTATAGGCAATGAAATAATAGAACATTTGGGGTAACCAACGGGCTACGTTAATTGAATTGGCGGAAGTAAGTTGCTTGTGTTGTGTGATATCTTCGTCCAAAAATGCAGTTTTGACCATATCTTGGCAGTCATCAAAAACGCCATCTACTTCTAAGGCAGTTATGTTTTGTCCCAGAGTTGTCAATTGTTGCTCTTGAACTTCACTCACTTTTCCTTTGGGATAGAGAATAACTACCTCAATTCCGGGTACACCAAGAAACCCATTGGCAACGGCTCCACCAGTATCCCCAGATGTAGCAACAAGTACGGTTATCTTTTGAGAAGTATTCTCTTTGTTGAAATAGCCGAGGCAGCGTGCCATGAAGCGTGCGCCAACATCTTTAAACGCTAGGGTAGGACCTTGGAATAATTCTAGGGTTCCCATTTGATTGGTAATGGGTACGATCGGAAAATCAAAATCTAAAGTTTCCGCAATAATCTTTCTCAATTCATCTTCGGGAATACTTCCTTCAACAAAAGGAGCGATCGCTTGGAAAGCGATTTCTGGAATTGATTTCTGTTCTATATTTTCGAAGAATGAATCGGGTAAGCGGTGTATTTTTTCAGGAAAATATAAGCCCCTATCTGGAGCAATACCGCGAACAACTGCTTCTGGAAACTCTGCTGCTTTAGATTTTTTATTTAAACTGTTGTAAATCATTTGGAAGATATAATGTGAATTCCGTTTGGATTAATTTTAGAAATATGAAGTTCAAATTCAATATTGTATTTTAAAAATGCCTGTTGCATCTCTTCTCCTACTCGAATAGCAGTTTCTTTACCTTTAGAGAGCGCAAACATAGACGGTCCAGATCCAGAAATCCCACTTCCAAGCGCTCCAGAGTCGGTAGCTGCTTTTTTCAATTCATAGAAGCCAGGAATCAATGCAGATCGATGAGGCTCAATAACAACATCTACAAGCGATCTTCCGATCAAATCATAGTCATCTGTATATAGTCCGCTTACCAGTGCGGCAAGATTTCCCCATTGTTCAATTGCTTTTTCCAATATAATATTTTTCTTGAGTACAGCACGAGCATGCGAAGTTTTCAACTCAATTTTGGGATGTATAACAGTTGCGTATAATTCTGAAGGACTAGGTAAACCAATTATGTCAAGACTTTTCGAACATCGAACCAGAGTAAATCCGCCCAGTAAAACTGGAGCAACATTGTCAGCGTGAGGAGTTCCACTCGCAAGTTCTTCACCTTTCATTGCAAATTGGATCAATTCAGTTCTTGTGAAAGGTCTCCCTAAAAGTTCGTTGATTCCAAATACGGCTCCCGCTGAACTTGCTGCGCTGCTTCCAATACCACTTCCAGCCTTAATTCCTTTAATTATTTCTATCTCAAATCCAAAGGAACTCGGATGCGCTGCTAACAACGCCATACCTGCAACTCCTGCTACATTTTCCTGGGTTTCAAGCGGGAGGTCTTGACCTTCTATTTTTGTGATTCGAATACCTTTTTCGGTAGTTTTTCGGATCACCATTTCATCTCCAATTGGATCTAAGCAAAAGCCAAGAACGTCAAAGCCACATGAGACATTGGCAACGCTAGCTGGACAGAAAATTTTTACTTCATTCATAGCTTAACGTTTTCCAATTCTAATAATATCTGCAAAAATACCCGAAGCAGTTACTTCTGCACCAGCACCAGCTCCTTTGACAATTAGGGGTTGCTCAGTATAACGGTTGGTGAAAAACAAAATAATATTATCGCTTCCTTCGAGGTTGTAAAAGTCATGCCCTTCCGGAATTTCTTGAAGTCCTACTTTTGCAATTCCGTTTTCAAGTTGAGCAACGTATTTTAGGCGCGCGTTTTTGGAACGCGCATCATTGAGGAGCTTGTCAAAATGATCTTTGTGATCAATCAGAGACTCAAAAAAGGTTTCATTGTCAGGAGTATCTAAACATGCTTTTGGTAAAAAAGGAACATTCTCAATGTCTTTCAATTCAATTTTTAATCCACTTTCACGTGCAAGAATTAATATTTTACGAGCTACATCGATACCGCTCAAATCAATTTTTGGGTCAGGTTCTGTGTAGCCCTCTTTTTGCGCTTGAACCACTACGTCTTTAAATAAAGTACCCTCTTTGAAGTTGTTGAAAACAAAGTTTAAACTTCCAGAAAGTACTGCTTGAATTTTCACTACTTGATCCCCAGAAGCAATCAGGTTATTGAGTGTGTCAATTATGGGTAATCCTGCGCCTACATTAGTTTCAAAAAGGAATGGGCTTCCGTATTTACGCGATGACCGTTTCAAACTCATATAGTTTTCTAAGGTGTCAGCACATGCAATTTTATTACAGGTAACTACTCCAATATTATTGTTCAAATATCGCTCATATTCATATGCGATGTCAGCATTTGCAGTATTGTCTACAAAGATGCTGTTGCGTAAATTCAATCCTTTTGCATGTTCAAAGAATGCATTAATATCGGTAGGTTTTCCGTTTTCGAGAGCTGTACTCCATTGGTTGAGATCTAGTGCATCTTCGCCAAGAACCATGGTACGCGAATTGGAGATTGCAATCACTCGAATTCGAAGTAGAAGGTTGTCTTTTAAGTATTGATGTTGTTGTTGGATTTGTGCTAGAAGTTTGCTTCCAACATTTCCAACTCCAATAATAAATAAGTTAAGCTCTTTGATGTCATTTTCAAAGAAGGTCTCATGCAAGGTATTCAATGCCTTTTGAGTGTCTTTTTTATTAATCATTATGGAGATGTTTCGTTCTGAAGCTCCTTGAGCAATCGCACGAATATTGACATTGTTTGCCCCAAGAGAGCTGAACATTTTACCACTGATCCCCTGATGATTCTTCATGTTGTCGCCAACAATGGCAATATTCACAAGATTATTTTCGATTTTTGCTGGGGCAACTTTGTTCAATGAAATTTCAAAAGCAAATTCAGTATCGATTACGAGTTTGGCTTCCGCATCATTATAATTCCTAACAGCAATACAAATGGAGTGTTCTGAAGATGCCTGGGTTATCATAATTACATTAATACGCGCAATTGACAAGGCTTCGAATAATCGTTTTGAGAACCCTGGAATTCCAACCATTCCACTTCCTTCAAGGCTGAGTAAGCTAATCTGATCGATATGACTGATTCCTTTAACAACTGCCCCGTTTTGTTCTGAAGGACTATTGTCAATGAGTGTACCCTTATCCTGAGGGGCAAAGGTGTTTTTGATACGAACAGGAATTTGTTTCTCTACCAGAGGCTGAAGTGTAGGAGGGAAGATAACCTTCGCCCCAAAGTGAGACAATTCCATTGCTTCGAGATAGGAAAGCTTTTCAATTGGGGTAGCTTGTTTAACCAGTGTAGGGTTTGCTGTGAACATACCACTTACATCTGTCCATATTTCAAGAACATCAGCATTCAACACATGGGCTAAAATAGCCGCTGAGAAATCAGATCCACCTCTTCCCAGTGTAGTTGAGTTTCCTGCTGCATCACGAGCAACAAATCCTGGAACAAGGGTGCATTTACTGCTGTTATTTTTAAAGAATTCTTGTGTTTTTCTTTGAGTAGCATCCCAGTTTACAGTTGTTCTGTTATTTTGTACTTGTGTTTCAATTAAATCACGCCCGTCTTTTAAAACAACATCATAGCCTTTGTTTCTGAATATTTCAAAAATTATAGTACTGGATAAGCGTTCTCCGTAGGAAGTGATTGTTGCTGTAGCTTTCGTTGTAACTTCTTTGAGCATCATTACCCCCTCTAAGATGGTTTCTAAACGATTCAGTTCTGCTTTTACAAAGCTAATAACTCCGCTTTGTTTTTCTGGCGGTACACTTGCTCGAATAGGTTCTAAGTGCCGTTCTTCAATTTCTTTTAAGGTTTGCGTAAAACTAGATTCTCCTTTTGCGGCAGTTTGTAAAGCAGACATGAGTAAGTCGGTAATGCCGCCTAGAGCTGACACAACAACGACATTGTTTTTATCCTGTGACGCTACTATGTCGGATACGTGTTCTATGTTTTTAGAATTGGCTACGGAAGTTCCACCAAATTTAAGGACTTTCATATGTTAGAGTTTTGTGAGGAACTAAAAACAGATTTCACAAAAGAGTAAAACACTTTGTTTTTAGTTGCACGATAATTATTATTTTTTTGAAATGAATTCAAGAGCTACAGATTATATGTTAATGAATACCCCTATGGGGTCATTGCTGTAGTTGAAATAAAGGTAGAAGTTCTTGTCAATACAGTTGTATTGCTTTTGTTTGACCCTGAAAAAAACATGGATGTTAACTTCATGAGGTAAAAATAATTCAAATAGACCTGATTTGAAACTTATTAGCTCTTTTTTTTGCATAAAAAAACCGCCAGTTTTACAGAATATTCGTAAAAAATGACGGTTATTTTGATTTATGCACCTATCTCAAGAGATAGTTTTTCTTCTTTTCCATCCCAATCTAACTGAAATTTATCGCCGTCTTTTGTACGACTGTTTACAATTTCTTCTGCAATTAGATCTTCAAGGTATTTTTGAATTGCACGAGACAAAGGTCTTGCTCCATATTTTTTATCGAAACCTTTTTCGCCTATAAATTCTTTGGCTTTATCAGTAAGACTCATGTTGTAGCCCAGTTTGTTTATTCGAATTTGTAATTTATCAAGTTCGATATCAACAATTTTCATGATGTCTTCTTTTTCCAGAGCGTTAAAGATGACAATGTCGTCTACACGATTAAGAAACTCAGGTGCAAACGTTTTCTTTAATGCACTTTCGATAACCCCTCTTTCGATATCGTCGGTTTGTGCTTTTTGTGCAGCAGTTGAGAAACCAACTCCTGTACCAAAATCTTTTAATTGTCGCGCACCAATATTAGAAGTCATGATGATAATGGTGTTCTGAAAATTAATCTTTCGACCTAAACTATCGGTCAAAAAACCATCATCTAAAACCTGAAGCAGCATGTTGAATACATCAGGATGTGCCTTTTCAACTTCATCCAGTAAGATCACCGAATATGGTTTACGTCTCACTTTTTCACTCAGCTGCCCTCCCTCTTCGTAACCTACGTAACCAGGAGGTGCTCCGATGAGTCGAGAAATCGCAAATTTTTCCATGTATTCACTCATGTCAATTCGAATCAGATTATCTTCAGATTCAAACATTTCACTAGCCAAAATTTTAGCTAATTGTGTTTTACCGACACCAGTTTGACCAAGGAAAATAAAAGAACCAATAGGCTTGTCCATTGCCTTTAATCCAGCACGGTTTCGTTGTATCGCTTTAACCACTTTTTCAACTGCATCATGCTGCCCTATGAGTTTGTTGCCAATGATTTCAGTAAGTTTTGAAAGCTTATTTTTTTCAGAATTAACAATCTTATTCACAGGAATACCCGTCATCATAGACACTACGTCTGAAATATGTGTTTCGGTTACTTCAACGCGATTCAGTTTTGATTCTTCATGCCATTTTTCTTGAGCTGTTAAAAGGTTACGCTCTACTCTCTTCTCATCATCTCTGAGTTTAGCAGCTTCCTCGTATTTTTGCTTTTTAACAACATCATTTTTATGTTCTTTCACGCGTTCCAGTTCTTCTTCAAGATCAATAACGTCTTGTGGAACGTTCATATTGTTGATATGAACTCGTGATCCAGCTTCATCTAAAGCATCAATTGCTTTGTCTGGAAGGAAACGATCAGAAACATAACGACTTGTCAATTCAACACAGGCAACTAATGCTTCGTCAGTATAGGTTACGTTATGATGACTTTCGTATTTATCTTTTATGTTCTGAAGAATTTCTATGGTTTCTTCTTCTGTTGTTTGTTCTACAACTACTTTTTGAAAACGACGCTCTAATGCGCCATCTTTCTCAATACTTCCACGATATTCATCAAGGGTAGTAGCACCAATACATTGGATTTCTCCTCTTGCTAGGGCGGGTTTAAACATATTGGAGGCATCTAAACTTCCAGTTGCTCCTCCAGCACCTACTATGGTGTGAATTTCATCAATGAATAAAATGATATCTTCATTCTTTTCCAACTCATTCATCACAGCTTTCATTCGCTCTTCAAACTGACCTCTGTATTTAGTGCCAGCAACTAAACTAGCTAAATCGAGAGTAACCAAACGTTTCCCATATAAAACACGAGAGACTTTTTTCTCAATGATGCGTAGAGCTAATCCTTCGGCTATAGCTGATTTACCAACTCCGGGTTCTCCAATGAGTAAGGGGTTATTCTTTTTGCGTCTACTCAAAATTTGAGATACACGTTCAATTTCTTTTTCACGACCAACTACAGGGTCGAGTTTGTCTTGACGAGCAAGTGCCGTAATGTCTTTTCCGAAATTATCTAAAACGGGTGTTTTGGATTTTTTCCCTTTGGCTGATTCTGATGTGGGTACAAACGGGTTTTCTTTACTATCTCCAGCTTCATCTTCTTTTTCATCTGGAAAAGAAGCGGCAGGATTGAAGTCTGTATATTCACTATCGGAAGTAAGCAACAACTTGAATTGCTCTTTAACTAGGTCATAATTGATGTCTAGTTTTTCGAGCAACTTGGTTGTAGGGTCATTTTCATTTCTCAAAATACAAAGCAATAGATGCGCTGTATTGATCAAATCACTTTGGAATAACTTAGCTTCTAGGAAAGTAGTTTTGAGTGCGCGTTCTGCCTGACGTGTCAAGTGTAAATTTTTCTTAGAATTCCCAAGACCGGTGCTGTCTAGCAGGGCTGGGTTTAGAATTTCAACTTTTCTTCTTAAATTCTCAAGGTCAACATCAATAGCATTGAAAATTGAAATTGCTTTTCCGCCTCCATCTCTTAAAATACCAAGCATCAAATGCTCAGTTCCAATATGATCATGTCCCAAGCGTAGTGCTTCTTCTTTACTGAAAGAAATTACATCTTTTACTCTAGGTGAAAAATTATCATCCATATTTATTCGGTTTCTTTTTCATTTAATAGTCAAAAACTATTCCAATTGATTCTGTACACTAGCTAATAGACAAAATATTTTTGAAATACCAAAACGGCAGGCTGTTAAATTTTACATTTTTTACATATAAATAATGTTGATAAATTCAAACACAAAAAGTCCAATTAGGGTTAGTATTTCTGGTTTAAATCCATATTTTAGCAGATAGGATTAAAAAAATACAATTTATGGCTGAAGGTGAAAAACTGATACCCATCAACATTGAGGATGAAATGAAATCGGCTTACATTGATTATTCAATGTCTGTCATTGTGTCACGTGCTCTTCCCGACGTTCGGGATGGTTTAAAACCAGTACATCGACGCGTTTTATTTGGAATGCACGAATTGGGTATTCGTTCCAATACTGCTTTTAAGAAATCTGCAAGAATTGTAGGTGAGGTACTTGGTAAGTATCACCCGCATGGTGATACCTCTGTTTATGACGCTATGGTTCGTATGGCTCAAGAATGGAGTTTACGTTATTTATTAGTTGATGGTCAAGGTAACTTTGGATCAATTGATGGTGATAGTCCAGCTGCAATGCGTTACACAGAGGCACGTATGCGCAAAATGTCTGAGGATCTCTTAGCGGATATTGATAAAGATACCGTAGACCATCAGTTGAATTTTGATGATACTTTAAAAGAACCAAAAGTACTTCCAACGCGTGTTCCCAATTTGCTGATCAACGGTGCTTCGGGGATTGCTGTAGGTATGGCAACCAATATGCCACCACACAACATTACGGAAGTAATTGATGGAACAATTCAGTACATAAACGATAATGATATTTCCATTGACGAATTAATACAAACCATTAAAGCACCAGATTTTCCTACCGGAGGGACAATTTACGGTTACGATGGCGTTCGTGATGCTTTTCATACGGGTAGAGGAAGGGTAGTCCTTCGTGCTAAAGCCAATATTGAAGAAGTAAAAGGACGTGAATGTATTATTGTTACTGAAATACCTTTTCAGGTGAATAAAGCGGAGATGATTCGCAAGACTGCTGAAATGGTTAACGATAAGAAAATCGAAGGAATCTCTAACATTAGAGATGAATCTGATAGAAATGGAATGCGGGTAGTTTATATCCTAAAACGCGATGCTATTCCTAATATAGTTCTGAACAAATTATACAAGTATACTTCGCTTCAGTCTTCTTTTAGTGTAAACAATATTGCGCTTGTAAAAGGGAGACCGCAGTTGTTGAACTTGAAAGAAATGATTCATTATTTTGTTGAACACCGCCACGAAGTGGTTGTTCGAAGAACAAAGTATGAATTGAGAAAAGCGGAAGAACGTGCACATATATTAGAAGGATTAATCATCGCTTCTGACAATATTGACAAGGTTATTGCTTTGATTCGATCGTCGTCTAATGCAGATGAAGCTCGAGCTAAATTGATTGAGAATTTCAAGTTGTCTGAAATTCAAGCCAAAGCAATTGTTGAGATGCGCTTGCGTCAGCTTACCGGTCTTGAGCAAGATAAATTGCGTACCGAGTATGACGAGTTAATGAAAACCATCGAAGATCTTAAAGATATATTAGATAAAAAAGAGCGTAGAATGCAAATCATAACCGATGAGCTTCTTGTTATCAAAGATAAGTATGGAGACGAACGCAGATCTGTAATCGAATTTGCAGGAGGTAACTTCAGTATTGAAGATATGATTCCAGATGAGAAAGTTGTAATTACAATCTCTCACGCAGGTTATATCAAGCGTACACCACTTTCAGAATACAAAACGCAGCATAGAGGTGGAGTAGGTCAAAAAGCATCTACGACACGGAATGAAGATTTCTTAGAACATTTATTTGTTGGAACGAATCACCAATACATGTTGTTCTTTACACAAAAAGGGAAGTGTTTCTGGATGCGTGTTTATGAAATTCCGGAAGGATCTAAAACCGCTAAGGGAAGAGCCATTCAGAATTTGATCAATATCGAGCAAGATGATAAGGTTAAAGCCTTTATCAATACGCAAGATCTTAAGGATGAAGAATACATCAACAGTCATTATGTAATTATGGCTACCAAGAAAGGGCAAGTTAAAAAAACCTTACTGGAGCAATATTCACGACCAAGAGCCAATGGTATCAACGCCATCACTATTAAAGATGAGGATGAATTACTTGAAGCAAAATTAACAACAGGTAACAGTCAGATTTTACTTGCGGTTAAATCGGGTAAAGCCATTCGATTTGAAGAAGATAAAACGCGACCTATGGGTCGAAGTGCATCTGGAGTTCGGGGAATAACCTTGAATGGTCCTTCTGATGAGGTTATTGGAATGGTATCTGTTAGTGATTCTGAAACCGAAATCTTAGTTGTTTCTGAGAACGGTTACGGAAAACGTTCTAGCTTGGATGACTACCGAACTACCAATAGAGGAGGTAAAGGAGTGAAGACGTTATCAATTACGGATAAAACTGGGGAATTGGTTTCGATTAAAAACGTAAGCGACCTAGATGACCTAATGATTATTAATAAATCGGGAATTGCTATCCGAATGGATGTTGCCGATTTACGTGTGATGGGACGAGCTACTCAAGGGGTTAAATTGATTAACCTTAAAGGAAGTGACACCATTGCCGCTGTAGCCAAAGTGATGAAAGACGACGAAGAAATTCCAGAAGTTTCTGAGGATGATCTTCCGACTTCAGAAACTGATGGCACGAATCTTGAATAAAACCAATTAATAATAAAATTTATACGATGAAACATTTTTTTACATTTCTTTTAACTCTAGTGGTAACCCTTGGATGGGCTCAAAAAAAAGAACTTAAACAGGCGCAAAAACTATACAAGTCAGCTAAAATATCGGAAGCCAAGGCTTCATTAGATGCTAATCAGGCACTATTGGAATCGGCTGAATTGAAATACGCTGCTCCTTATAACCTTTTACGTTCTCAAATTACTTTAGCAGAAGAAGCGTATCAAGCTTCTTATGATTATTTGCAATTAGCTCAAAAAGATTCTGGGTTAAGTTCTAAAACGGATGAGCAAAAAAGACTTTTGATTGCTGCAATAATTAACACAGCTATTGAGCAGTCAGAAAGCAAAGAATTTGTTGCTTCTGCTGAGAACTTATATTTATCCTATGTTATTGATCCTGTTGCAAATGTTGATTACCTCTATTATGCGGCTTCAAATGCAGTAAATGCATCTGAATATGAAATGTCACTTAAGTACTACAACATACTAAAAGACATCAAATACACTGGGATAACAGTGAAGTACTATGTTACTGAGGTTGCGGACAATACGGAAAAAGAAGTTTCAGAGTCAGAATATTCTATTTATCAAAAATCTAAAGATTACACCAATTTTAGAACAGAAGATACAGAATCTAAATTCCCAGAGATTGTTAAAAACATCGCTTTGATTTATAATCAATTAGGGCAAAAGGAAAAAGCAATTGCAGCTGTGAAAGATGCGCGCGCTGAAAATCCAAATGATTTAGGTTTAATTCTAACCGAAGCGAATATTTACATCGAATTAGGCGAGAAAGAAAAATTTAAAGTGTTGATGGGAGAGGCTATTGCTCAGGATCCAGAAAACGCAAACTTATATTATAACCTTGGAGTAGTAACTGCCGATCTAGGGGATAAAGAAAATGCAAGAGCTTATTACGAAAAAGCAATTACAATCGATCCTTCAATGGAAAACGGTTACTTAAATCTAGTAGCTCTCATTTTAGAAGATGAAACTTCAATTGTTGAGGAAATGAATTCTTTAGGAAACTCTAGAGCAGACAACGCAAAGTATGATATATTGAAAGGAAAGCGCGAGAGTGTATATTCTGAATGTGTACCGATCCTTAAAAAACTCATCTCTATTTCTGAATCTAACCAAGAAGCGGCTCGTACCCTTATGAATATCTATGCAACTTTAGGGGATAACGAAGGTTTTATGGAAATGAAAAAACTCCTAGAATAGGTCCAAATCATATGTGTTAAAATAAAAAACCTTCAGAAATGAAGGTTTTTTTGTTTTCAGATAAGTTTAGATTATTTTTTTAATCATTCGAAGCTTGTGCGAATGATTCTGAATTTCTTTATTGTAAATACCAGTTTGATCTATTGGGTCAATTCGTACTTTTCCGTGGGCATGAATAATCCTGTGGTCTTGTAGCAGAATGCCTACATGTGTTATTGCACCTTCTTTATTATCAAAAAACGCTAGATCACCTGGTTCACTTTCTTCTATAAAGCTGAGAGTTAACCCTTGTTTCGCTTGTTGAGAGGCATCTCTTTTCAGTTGTATTCCATTAAGTTTATATACCATTTGTGAAAACCCAGAACAATCGATACCGAACGGTGTTTTTCCTCCCCATAAATAAGGAGCATTTAAATATGAAAAAGCAGTTTTCACCAACTGACTTTTATCTTTTGTGGCGGTGAATTCTCCTTCAAATTGATGGTTTAGAACATCAATCTGTCTTAGGTCGCTACCAAGTGGGATAGGGAATAGCTCTGAATTCGGCAGGCTCACATAGCCCAGTAGATTCGCCGAATGTTTTACTTCTAGTTCTGAATTGCTTTTATAAATTTCTTCGGGAATTTCAATGCATTGGTTCGAACAAATCCAACCTTCATAACCGTCCCATTGATTTCTTATTTTAAACCAATCTTTCCTTTGATCAATGATTTTAAAACAATCTCCATAGAGGAGTTGAGAAACCTGCTCACTCGTGTGATTATAATCATTTCTAAGAGGAATAATTCCTAAAGGACAAATACCGTACTTCAATTTAAAAAGTATAATTAATAAGAACTCGTTTAAAACTGAAGCTAAAATAATCAATTTTAATCCATCCAGAGAGATGATGATTTAAAATAAGTGTGAAGAATCATTTTCTTACCTTTGAGATCAAGTTGAGCAGTATTATGTGCTGAATTGATTTTAACAGTTAGGTTTAGATTTTATGAAAAAATTAATACAATCGTTTTTCAATTACCAATCCATGATTTATAAGGCGTTCTTATTCGTCTTTACCTGCTTGTTTATTGTTTATTTCTTTCCTAAGAAAGGTCAATTTAAATATGAATTCAACAAAGGTCAGGCTTGGGAATACGAAAATTTATACGCTCCCTTTGACTTTGCAATTTTAAAATCAGAAAAAGAACTTTTGTTGGAACGCGTCCAACTGAAAAAAGAAATCCCCACCTATTTTAATCAAAACACTGCAGTAATAGAAAAAGTGGAGGCGATGTATGCACAGAAGTTCTCATCGTATTTCACATACCCAGTAAATTCTTCGCGCTACAAGCGACATTTCGAGTTTGGTTTAAATATCATTAAGGAAATATACAGTACTGGTGTTTTACCTCTAAATTACAGCCATGAAGGAGGAGATCGTGTTGGGCTGATACAAGATCATGCAGAGACTGAGTTGGATTTCAATCAATTACTAAAGCCTGCTGA
>Ga0075468_10000326_pt1 | contig 18335 bp, 19 predicted proteins | sample DEB08_DNA_12_FD_77578 | JGI IMG/M metagenome (GOLD analysis project Ga0075468, IMG submission 77578) | Aqueous microbial communities from the Delaware River and Bay under freshwater to marine salinity gradient to study organic matter... | ecosystem: Environmental > Aquatic > Marine > Coastal ...
CCAACGGCTTGGGTCAACAGGCTGTCCATCCATTTGCAAATACACTAATACGGTTTTTTTGGCATTAAGAAAAGTGCGTGAAGCCAAAACAAGAGGAGCTCCATCTGTTGGAATACGTTGAGTTGTAAAGCCACGTTTATTGAAGGCACCTTCAGTCCAAAAAATATTTTCTTCAATCCATTCAGCTGAAATAGCATCATTTGGAATGCTTAACACCTCTTTTAATAAAGGGAGACTTTTGTGAGTGAATTCTGCAGCCAATTCATTTAAAACTGTTTTTTTTTGTGCCGAAACTGACAGACAAATGAATAAAAATAATGGGACTAATCTTCGCATAAATAGTTGTTTATAGCTAAATGTACTAAATATATTTAAACGAAGTAAATACTATTGAGGATAAGTTTCATTCCTTAAGAAAAGGAATATTTAAACGTATCTGTTTACTTTTTAAGCAGAAGCCAATTTTCCATTGCAGCAGGAAGTGGCGCTAGTGTGGCCACTAATATTTTAACCTTGTGGAATGAGGAAGAATACAGCCAGGTTCATGATAAGATTTAGCTCGTTTTTTGTTGCATCTTTCCTGTGAAATTTAAAATTAAGAATTCCAAGCCACATAAAGACTGTATTAAAAAAAAAACACGAATCTCATTTTTCTCTATACACTGTAAAATTCCACTAAGTGTTAAGAAAACACCATAGATATAAAAAAATACTTTTCGAAATGATGATTTTTTAGCCTCAGAAATCTTCATGATTTTCATAGACACAACATGTAAGATGGCTACTACAATAAAAGTTCCTAGTAAAATTAAAATGCCCTTTTCCATGTTGTAAATATAGGAATTGTAACTAAAAAAGTCAACCCATCACAATCTATTCCACGGTGATGGTTTGTTCTTTCGGAGTGGTTAATCTTACTCCCTTAATCCTTTTCATAATTTCATAATATTAATCTTGATTGACGTTTAAATGACGTATTGATTATTTAATGATTAAATTAAAATTTCAGTTACTTTGTTGTTAAGTAAATTTAATTTCTTTTTTATGAATTTAAGTAAAAGAATAAAAAAATCGAGGACAAAAAATGGATTAACTCAACTAGACCTTTCTGAAAAATCAGGTATTTCACTAAGGACAATCCAAAGAATTGAAAATGAAGAAGTAACACCCTCGATTTATTCCTTAAACAAAATTAGTGAAACTCTTAATGAAGATTTTAGTTTTTCAGAAAATAAATCAAAATTTAAGAAAATCTACATATTTATTTTGTTAGGAATTATTTCATTAACACTTGGTTTTTATTACATCAGTTTTAAAGAGTTACCACCACCACCTTTTGATTATTGGAAACAAGTTTATCAAGAATTGAAAACTTCTGATGGGGGTTATATTAAATATTATGATACAAACTGTTATGGTTCAGATGGAACAGACTGTGATATCATTGTTTTAAAGTATTTAAATGATAATATCCAATGGAAAACTACAATTGGAGGGAATTCTTGGGATTATGTTGAGGATATTTTAGAAGTAGAAGATGGTTACTTAGTACTCGGACAAACAGGTTCTTATGGTGTTGGGAATAATGATGTTTATTTAACTAAATTGGATTTATTGGGGAATGAACTTTGGTTTAAAACATATGGTGATTCTTTAAATGATTATGGGAGGGTAATTACTCCATCAAATGAAAATAATAATGAATATATAATAAAAGGGGAAAAACAAAATTGTCCAAAACCAAATGATTGGGAAAATTGTTATATGGAAGAACTTGTATTCAAAATAAACGGAAAAGGAGATAAACTTTAAGATAATCTTGAATTTCTAATTTCCTCTATTGTAGGATTGGAAACCTCAACGATATCTTCTCTATTTATTCGTTCCTCTCTAATCTTACCTTTTTTGTAGATAGAATGAACTTTAGAATTTGAAAATTCCGTATTTCGAGGAGTTTTCAATCCCTCATCATTTAATATTTTAGATATCTTTATGTACCCAATAGGGGTAAGGATATCTTCTTTATACTTACAAATTCGACTGAATAAATATTGTTGATATTCAGTATAATTAGATTCCCAAAGATGTGTGGTTATAATTGATATTGAGAAACTTAACACCCATTTTATGGAGTAAGGATTACCAACACACATATCTACTCCACTGTTACTGATTTCGCTAAATTTCTAGGCTGATCTACATTTTTATTCAACATCACTGCAATATGATATGACAGTAATTGAAAAGGAATGGTTGTTAATAACGGAGTTAACGCTTCTACAGTTTCTGGAATTTCAATCACATGATCTGCAATTTCTTTTACCTGAGTATCGCCCTCTGTTACAATGGCAATAATTTTACCGGATCTTGATTTTATTTCTTGAATATTACTCACTACTTTCTCGTAATGCCCTTTACTCGTGGCAATGACAAAAATTGGCATGTTTTCGTCAATTAAAGCAATAGGACCATGTTTCATTTCTGCAGCAGGATAACCTTCAGCATGAATGTAAGAAATCTCTTTTAACTTCAAAGCACCTTCTAGGGCAACAGGGAAATTAAACCCTCTACCAAGGTACAAACAGTTCGAAGCATCTTTATAAATAGCCGCTATTTCTTTTACTCTGTCGTCAATTTTTAATAACTTTTCTATTTGAGAAGGGATTAATGCTAACGTTGTTAAGTAGTTTTGAAAAGCCGATGTCGACAAGGTTCCTTTCTCTTTTGCCAATTTTAATGCAATTAAAGAAAGTACGGTAATTTGTGTTGTAAATGCTTTTGTGGATGCAACACCAATTTCTGGTCCAGCATGCGTATATGCTCCTGCATGTGTTTCTCTAGCGATAGAAGAACCCACTACGTTACAAACTCCGAAAACAAAAGCTCCTTTCGATTTTGCTAATTTAATGGCCGCTAATGTATCTGCTGTTTCGCCAGATTGAGAAATGGCAATCACAACATCTTTTGAGGTAACTATTGGATTTCTATATCTGAATTCGGATGCATATTCTACCTCAACAGGAATTCTTGCCATATCTTCAAAAAGATATTCTGCAACTAAACCTGCGTGCCAAGAAGTACCACAAGCAATGATAATGATTCGGTCGGCATTTAAAAATTTTGCAAGATGATCATCTACGCCAGACATTTTAATAATGCCTTGGTTTGGCAACATTCTACCTCTATAGGTATCAATGATTGCTTTTGGTTGCTCGTGAATTTCTTTTAACATGAAATGATCGTATCCCCCTTTTTCAATCTGCTCTAAACTCATCTTGAGCGTTTGAATGTTGGTGTCTACCATAGAATCATCCATGATTTTACGAACTTCAATGTCTTTTCCTACTTTAACAATGGCGAGCTCTTCGTCTTCTAAATAAATAGCATTCTTCGTAAATTCAATAAAAGGAGATGCATCTGAAGCAACAAAAAATTCTGTATTATCTTTCCCTATACCAATTGCAATAGGACTTCCTAACTTAGCAATAACCAATTCATCTGGTTTTGTGGTATCGAAAACAGCAATTGCGTAGGCTCCAACAACATTGGTTAAAGCAATTTGAACTGCCTTTCCCAACTTACAATTGTTGTTCTTTTTTACTTCTTGAATTAAGTTGATCAGAACTTCTGTATCTGTATCACTTTTAAAAGTATATCCTCTGCGAGTTAATTCTTTTTTTAATGTATCGTAATTTTCTATAATTCCATTATGAACAATCGCTAATTCTCCTTGTTCAGAAAAGTGGGGATGAGAATTTGTATCGTTTGGAACTCCATGAGTTGCCCAACGTGTGTGTCCTATTCCTATTTTTCCTGCTTTTCTTTTTTCTTCATTATTCACAATAAACTCAAGATCAGCTACTTTCCCTTTGGTTTTAGACAAGTTCATTTCTTGTCCATCATACATCATGATACCAGAACTGTCATAACCTCTGTATTCTAGTCTTTTTAATCCATTGATTACGATTGGGTATGCATCTCGATATCCAATATATCCGGTAATTCCACACATAGGTTTTTAGGGGTATTTTTTAATCTTCTTTTTTAGAATACGATATTTTTAATTCGGCTTTTTTATCTCCATTGTTTGAAGATTCATTTAAAAGAGTCACCATTTTGGGATTCCAGTTGTAAGGCCTAAAAATAGTATCGTTTAAATTTAAATCGGTAGCGTTAAGTGCTTTGATTGACAACTTAGGATTGTAGTCTGTTTCTGAGTTTAATAGCTCTGAAATATAATCTGGGATTCTAAACGTATATTTCATTTTCCCGTCAGCTTCTGTTTCTAAATAACCACCGAAAGTAGATGCTCCTGTAAAAACATCTTTAAGGTGGCTTTGTACAATTGCTTGTGAATTTGGATTTACGTAATCTTTATACAAATACAATCTTTCTGGAGCTAAATCGGAAGCTACGGTTTGATCTACATAAATCGTTAGCAACGCATCATTTACTAAAATATTTTTTAATCGCAATTCATCTAATTGATCTGGAACTCCATTGCCATCGGTATCTGCAGCTCCAAAAAGAGTAATAGATCCCTCGCTCCCTGCGGTTCCTTGTATTTTTATTTGTTCATTTGAAATCGATGGTGAAGGCCCCATATTGTAATAACTTCTTCGAATACCACTTAATGGAAAAGAATTACTCTTTTTGATGGTGTCAAAAACTTGTGTACCTACTACTACAGTGTTTGTGTAATAGACTTCTATTGATGGATTAAAAGCGTCACTAACTCGGTTGTTAAAATCAAAAGAAATTAACGATCCATCTGCACCTGTTGCTTTTAGAATTAGGCCTCTAAAATAGTTGTTAAAAGCGTCTTGAGAGGAAAACTCTGGAGACTCATATTTATCAAAGAAAAGTGTTTTAAATTTTGCTTCATCCATCGGGATTCTTGCAAAAGGCAATGGAACATCGCTACTGGCTGTTGTAATTTTTATAGTATCTACATCATAAAGGTTGCTATCACTTAATCTTCTTTTAACGGTAAAAATAGTATCGTTTTTATTTGGAATAAACGGATAGTCTAACTCACTATTTAATGGACTTCCTGTGATTAAAAACTCTTTATCAGAAAAATAGTTACTTATCTGTGTTGGGTCGTCAAGATCTAATGAACTTAGATACTCGTCAGACTGATATAAGTTTAATGTAAAAGCAACTTCTTGATTCCCAAAAATAGAATCTAATGAATAAGTTGGGTCTGTAGCGTCATTTTCCGTTAAAGTTGCTTGATAAGGCAATTTTAGAAATACCGTATCAATTGTTGATATTACAGTTGTATCTGCAGTATCAAACTCTTCGTCTGTATACTTTAATGTGGCTGGAATTCCTACTTGAGATAAAATAGATGCTTCTAATTTTTCATAATCCACACTATTATAAACCCCTAACAAATACTGTCCAGGTTCTAAAGTAATATTATCCGTTCTAACACGCTCTACTTCTTTGTTTTCCAATTCGATATCAACCAAAATCTTATCTGTTGAAAAAACACTGTTTGTAATAATCGTTGTTCCAATATCTGTAAAATCTTTTTCGCAAGAAATTATTCCTAAAAAAACAACCAAGAATACACTAACGTAAACACTTTTTTTTATAATCTTTTTCACTTTTCAAAAATATTAGTTTACCGATAAGATATCAGCGTAAAAATTTAAGTAAGGTTCTTTTAAGTCGTCAGATTGAAACTCTAAAACCGGTTTGTTTTGCGCTGTTATAAAAGAAACGATATCTTCTGACATGCTTTCGCTACCATAAATAATTGCATCCGAATTTTCTATTGCACTTTTTAAGATATTGGTATGTGTTGGAGTTTTAATGGTCGCTATTTTATCAGCTGCAATTTGATCAAATTTAATTTTTGACACCAAATCAGAACTCAAAGCTCCCTCAAAAGGATTGTTGTAAACCGAGGTAACTATTTTACTCTCTGTAAACAATGGCTCTTCTTTGTAAAATTCCTTTAAATATAAAGGTAAAAGAGATGCCAACCAACCATGAACATGGATAATATCTGGCGCCCAGTTTAATTTTTTAACCGTCTCCACAACTCCTTTTGCAAAGAAAATTGCTCGCTCGTCATTATCGGAAAACAACTTGTCATCCTCATCCGTAAAAACAGCTTTTCTTTTAAAATACTCTTCGTTATCAATAAAATAAACTTGCATTCGTTCTTTGGGAATAGATGCAACTTTTATAATTAATGGCATGTCCATATCATTAATTATAAGGTTCATTCCAGACAATCGAATTACTTCGTGCAACTGGTGTCTTCTCTCGTTAATTACACCATATCTTGGCATAAAAATCCTTGTCTGAACACCTTTAGAATGCGAGTTCTTCGCAACGTTGAATGCTGTTGATGATAATTCTGTTTCAGGTAAATACGGAACTACCTCAGACGATACATATAAAATTCTCTTGTCCTTCATTAATCAAACTCTTTTATAAGGATGCGAAAATACAAATTATTATGCTAATATCATGTTAAAATGGTAAGTTTGCACTTATTTTACCTCGATATCCAATGAAAATTTTTTACACCAAAGCTGCCTTAAATGCCTATTTAGATGCACAAAAGAAGAATAAACAGATTGGATTTGTTCCAACCATGGGTGCACTGCATGAGGGGCATTTATCGCTTTTAAAAAAGTGTAAAGAAGAAAATGATATTTCTATAGTCAGTATTTTTGTAAATCCCACACAATTTGATAATTCGGCAGATTTAGTGAAATACCCAAAAACCTTTCAAGAAGACACAAAACTTTTAGAAAGCGCGCAATGTGATGTCCTTTTTGCTCCCGATGTTAAAGAAATATATGCCGAAAATATTACTGCCACTTCTTTTGATTTTGATGGCTTAGAGCAAGAAATGGAAGGAAGATTTAGAACCGGTCATTTTGACGGAGTGGGTACAGTTGTAAAAAGACTATTTGAAATTGTAGCTCCCAATAAAGCCTATTTTGGAGAAAAAGATTTTCAACAATTACAAATTGTTAAAAAAATGACCAAAAAGCAGCAACTGCCAGTAAAAGTCAAAGGATGTAAAATATATAGAGCAAAAAACGGATTGGCAATGAGTTCAAGAAATAGTCGCTTAACTGAAGCGCACCTTGAGGCAGCCCCTTTTATTTTCAAAATACTACAAAAAGCCAAAATAGAGTTTAGAACAAAAACTCCAAATGCCATTATAAAATGGGTAGAAAAAGAGTTTGAAAAACAACCTCTATTGAATTTAGAATATTTTACCATTGCAGATGAAAAAACACTAAAAAACATCAAAAAGAAAGATGAAAAAACACAATACAGAGCATTTATTGCCGTTTTTGCTGGCGAAATTCGTTTAATTGATAACATTCAAATTTAACTTTCATTCTTCAAAAAGTAGCATTAAGAACTTAAAAATAGTATTTTTACAGTATGTTAGTACAAGTCGTAAAGTCTAAAATCCACCGCGTTAAAGTAACGGGTGCTGATTTAAATTATATAGGAAGCATCACCATTGATGAAGATTTAATGGATGCAGCCAACATCATTGAAGGTGAACGCGTTCAAATAGTAAACAACAACAATGGAGAGCGTTTGGAAACCTATACCATTCCGGGTCCTCGTGGAAGTGGAGAAATCACACTCAATGGTGCTGCTGCCAGACTGGTCGCAAAAGGAGATATTTTAATCTTAATTGCCTACTGCTACCTAGAACTGGAAGAAGCTAAGAAATTCAAACCTTCATTGGTTTTTCCAAACGAAAAGGACAATACCTTGACATAGCTTGAATTCAACCCGTAAAAAAATATTAAAAACTACTTTACCGCTTCTTTTAGGGGGAGTTTTAGTTTGGTATTCTTTAGCTGGAATGGACCAAGAAAAAATGATAACTCACCTAAGAACTGCCAATTATGGATGGATTTTTCTTGGCTTATTTTTTGGGGTTTTAAGTCATTTATCAAGAGCTTACCGCTGGAAATTTATGTTAGCACCCATGGGATACAAGCCAAAATTTACCAACAGTGTTTTAGCGGTATTGATTGGTTATTTTGTAAATCTTGCCATTCCAAGGGCTGGAGAGGTTTCGAGAGCAACCGTAATGGTAAATTATGAAAACATCCCTTTTCAAAAAGGGTTCGGCACCATCGTTGCAGAAAGAATTGCTGATATGATCATGATGTTCCTGATTATTGGAATCACCTTATTTTTTCAATTTGATTATATCTTAGCATTGGTTTCTGAAAATTTCGATCCCATAAAAATTGGATTCCTTCTACTTGGAATCATTGGTGCAACAATTGTTTTCACCTCATTTGTGAAAAAAGCAAAGCAAGGGTTTTTATTAAAAATAAAAAACTTTATCTTAAGTCTTGTAGAGGGAGTTACCAGTATCCTAAAAATGGAGAAAAAATGGAATTTTATTTTTCATACTTTCTTTATTTGGACAATGTATGTTGCTATGTTTTGGGCAACCATTCCTGCAATTCAAGGATTGGAAGTACCTGTTGGTGGAATTTTAGTTGGATTTATTGCGGGTGGATTTAGCATTGCAGCAACAAATGGAGGTATCGGCTCGTATCCTTTAGCAGTAACGGGTGCGTTTTTACTCTTTAATGTTCCTGAAAGCCCCAGTGAAGCCTTTGGATGGATTATGTGGTCAGCACAAACATTAATGATTATTGTTTTTGGCGGATTGGCTTTCTTAGTTTTACCGATCTATAATAAGAAAAAATAATGATATGCGTTTCTATATAGGGTTGACTTCGGTTAGCAAAAATTAGAATAAAAAGAAACGCTAGTATTAAACTTTGTAACTTTACACTTCTTAAATATTGTAACTAAAAATGGCAAAAACCAAAACAACTTTTTTCTGTCAAAATTGTGGCACGCAACATGCAAAATGGGTAGGCCAATGTGGTGCTTGTAAAGAATGGAATACGATTATAGAAGAAGTCATTCAAAAAGAAGAAAAACGGGTTTGGAAACAAGCAACAACTGCAAAAAAAACCATCAACAAGCCTCTTAAAGTTGCCGACATTCAGCTGAACCCAGAAGAAAGAATTGTAACCAACAACACCGAATTAGACACGGTCTTAGGTGGAGGATTGGTGAAAGGTTCTATAACACTATTGGGCGGAGAACCTGGTATTGGAAAATCGACCTTATTACTGCAAGTTGCTTTAAACATCCATCAAAAAGTATTGTACGTGTCGGGAGAAGAAAGTCAATCTCAAATAAAAATGAGAGCAGAAAGACTTAAAGCGACAAATTCTAATTGCTTAATTCTTACCGAAACAAACACCCAACAAATTTTTAAAAATATTGAAGAAACGGAGCCAGATGTTTTGGTCATCGATTCGATACAAACCCTACACACAAATGCGATTGAAGCATCACCTGGGAGTATTTCACAAATTAGAGAAGCCGCTGCAGAATTGATAAAATATGCCAAAGAAACAGCAACCCCTGTTTTATTAATTGGGCACATCAATAAAGAAGGAAATATCGCTGGGCCAAAAATTTTAGAACACATGGTAGATGTTGTTTTACAGTTTGAAGGCGATAGAAATCATACCTATAGAATCTTGCGTTCACAGAAAAATAGGTTTGGATCTACTGCTGAATTGGGCATTTATGAAATGCTTTCTTCAGGATTAAGAGAAATTACAAATCCATCTGAAATCTTAATTTCAAAAAAAGATGCCGATTTAAGCGGAACTGCAATTGCTTCTACACTGGAGGGTATTCGTCCCTTAATGATTGAAATACAAGCCCTGGTTTCTACGGCTGTTTATGGTACTCCGCAACGATCGACGACGGGTTACAATCTAAAACGCTTGCATATGATTTTGGCGGTTCTAGAAAAAAGAGCGGGCTTTAAGCTGGGTGCAAAAGATGTGTTTTTAAATGTTACTGGAGGAATTAATGTAGATGATCCCGCTATAGACTTAGCAGTTGTTGCAGCTATTTTATCATCCAATCAAGACATTGCAATTAACCCTAATGTGTGCTTTGCTGCTGAAGTTGGTTTGGCTGGAGAAATACGACCCGTCTCAAAAATTGATCAACGGATTTCAGAAGCAGAGAAGTTGGGGTATAAAACTTTCGTAGCGTCTAAATACAATAAGATATCCTCTAAAAATCATGCGATTAAATTGGTTTTAGTAGGGAAAATAGAAGAAGCTTTTGCCACTTTATTTGCTTAAAAAAGCATAAAATCTGCTTCTATTAAAACCGTAAAAGTGTAAAACAAAAAACCGAGCTTCGCTCGGTTTTTTGTTTTTATAATAGAAATTCAAGGAAATATTTAATCCTAGTTATTTCTTGTTAACTTTTTTAATGTACTTATCTAAAGCCATTGTCATTGAGGGGTTTTCAGGTGATGGTGCTTTAATATCACATGTTAAACCAGCATCTTCTACTGCTTTTACTGTGGTGTTACCAAAAGCGGCAATTCGAGTTCCATTCTGTTTAAAATCTGGGAAATTCTTATACAAAGAATCAATTCCTGAGGGACTAAAGAATACTAAAATATCATAAAAAACATCTTCTAAATCTGTCAAATCACTCATGACAGTTCTGTACAAATCAGCTCTTGTCCAAGTTACACCTAGCTTGTCTAATTCTGATGGAATTAATGGCTTTAACTTATCTGAAGAAGGTAATAAAAACGCTTCTTCTTTATGTTTTTTAATCAACTTTATTAATTCTGGAAAGGTTCTCTTTCCAACATAAATTTTACGTTTCCGATACACCACATATTTTTGCAAATAGTAAGCAACTGCTTCAGATTGACAAAAATATTTCATTGCATCTGGAACTGAAAATCGCATTTCTTCTGCAACTCTAAAGAAATGATCTACTGCATTTCTACTTGTTAAAATAATGGCTGTAAATTGAGATAAATCGATCTTTTGTGCTCTTATTTCTTTTACAGAAATGCCTTCAACATGAATAAAAGATCTAAAATCAATTTTCACTTTTTGCTTATCAGACAAATCAAAATACGGAGAAGTTTCCGTTTTTGGTGCTGGCTGCGATACCAAAATAGTTTTCACTTTCATGCGGTTATTTTTGTATTTAAAACATCAACTTAAATAAAAGAAACGGGGGTGCTATTTCAAAGGCGCAAATGTACAAAATTATATAAAACAACTTACTTAAAATCAAGTTTTTGTTATTCGCAAATAACAATGCAAGTTTTATCACAAACAGAAATAGAATGAATCCGAATAAAATTTGATTTGGGAGTGCTGCGTAAAAAAATAAAATTAATACTGGAAAAGTCCATAAACTTATTGTGTGTGTGTAGATGCTTTTTGCTGTTAAAAATGAAACTGTTTCGGTTTGTATTGAAAATAAGATCACAAATAGTTTTTCTAAAATTCTTTTTACAGTCAAATAACCCACAAAAAATAACAGTGTTTTCCAGAATAAAGAGATCTCTAAAAAAACTTCTTGTGAAAAGTAATTCATTAAAAAAAAAGTTAGTAACCCAAATGTTCCGGTTGTAAAGAAAAATAAAACAACGGAAAATCGATTCAGTAAAGAGGCTCTTTCTTCAATTTCTGAAACAATAAACCCTTTGTTAAAAAAAGCAAAAAAATATTCTTTTAGCTTGGTTCTATGAAATCCTTTTAAAAGAAGCACAGAGAACAACAATACCAAAAAAATAAGCGTCACCCAGTTTGTAGAAATATCTATTTTTTCTATTGCTTGCAAGTTGTTTGGTTTTCTAAGATTAACACAAAATTAGTAATTAAATACTGTATATTTGCTTTCTTACCTTGAAAATTGATATATGTCAGACGCGTTAGTTATTATCCCTACTTATAACGAAAAAGAAAATATTGAAGCGATTATTAGAGCTACATTCAGCCAAAAAAAAGACTTCCATATCTTAATTGTTGATGACAATTCGCCTGATGGTACTGCAAAGATTGTGGCGCAATTAATTACTGAATTTCCCGAAAAACTTTATATCGAAAATAGAAAGAGTAAAAATGGGTTAGGAACCGCATACATTCATGGTTTTAAATGGGCGATTGAAAGAAAATACGATTACATTATAGAAATGGATGCGGACTTTTCACACAATCCAAATGACTTAGAACGTCTTTACGATGCTTGTTCTAAAGAAGGTGGAGATGTTGCTGTCGGATCGAGATATGTAAATAACCAAGTAAACGTTGTCAATTGGGATATTAAACGTTTATTACTTTCTTATTTTGCTTCCAAATATGTGCGTTTTATTACTCGAATTCCTGTTTTTGACACCACGGCTGGTTTTGTTTGTTACCAACGAAAAGTATTAGAAAGTATTCAATTTGATAAAATTAAATTTGTCGGTTACGCTTTTCAAATTGAAATGAAATTCAAAGCCTGGAAGCATAAATTTAAGATTAAAGAAGTTTCTGTAATTTTTACAGACCGAACATTAGGAGCGTCTAAAATGAGTGGAAATATTGTATCGGAAGCCCTTTTTGGAGTATTAAAAATGAAAATAAACGGATTGCCAAAATAAATTTATGACGGATGTTACTGACATAAGAGAAGTAAATTTAGTAAACATGAGAATCGATATTTAAGAAAATAATGACAAAATCAATTTTAATTAGAAACGCCACTATCGTTAACGAAAACACCACCTTTAAAGGAGATGTTCTCATTGAAAATGAAATCATCAAAAAAGTGGGGCCTTCTATACAGGTAACTAATGAAGACGCTCTTGAAATTATAGAGGCGCATGGAAGTTATTTAATTCCTGGTTTTATAGACGATCAGGTTCATTTTAGAGAGCCTGGCTTAACGCACAAAGCAAACATTGCAACAGAAAGCAGGGCTGCTATTGCTGGAGGAATTACAACATTTATTGAAATGCCAAATACCGTACCGCAAGCAACAACGCAAGCGTTATTGGAAGATAAGTTCGAAATTGCTGCCAAAGACTCCTATGCAAACTACTCTTTCATGTTTGGAGGTACCAACGACAATTTAGAAGAACTACTAAAAACGGATCCGAAAAAAGTAGCCGGAATAAAATTATTTTTAGGCTCTTCTACCGGAAACATGCTGGTAGATAATGAGGCTGTTTTGGAGAAAATTTTCTCTTCTACAAAAATGATTATTTCGGTACATTGTGAAGACGAAGCAACCATCAGAAAAAACACAGCAACGTTTATCGAAAAATATGGTGAAGATATTCCGATAAAATGCCACCCAATGATTCGAAGTGAGGAAGCCTGCTATCTTTCCTCTTCAAAAGCAATTGAATTGGCTAAAAAAACAGGGGCTCGATTGCATATTTTTCATTTGTCTACAGCGAAAGAGACAGCGCTTTTTAGAAATGACATTCCATTAGAGGAAAAACAAATAACAGCGGAGGTTTGTATCCATCATTTGTGGTTTTCTGATGAAGATTATGAAAAAAAAGGAACGCATATAAAATGGAATCCTGCGGTAAAATCTCCTGAAGACCGACAGGGATTATGGGATGCTTTATTGGATGACAGAATTGATGTTTTAGCAACCGATCATGCACCGCATACTTTAGAGGAAAAAACCAATACTTACTTAAATGCACCTAGTGGTGGACCACTAGTACAACACGCAATCGTAGCCATTTTAGAAAAAGTAAAAGAAGGGGTCATTTCTATTGAAAAAGCGGTGGAAAAAATGAGTCATAACCCTGCCAAACTATTTCAAATTGAAAAGCGTGGGTTTATAAAAGAAGGTTTTTATGCAGATTTAGTTTTGATAAACCCAAACCAACCTCAAACGGTTTCTAAAGACAACATCTTATACAAATGTGGCTGGTCTCCATTTGAGGGAACAAGGTTTTCTTCTTCTGTTACACACACTTTTGTAAACGGACATTTAATGTACGATAAAGGAGTATTTAATGACTCTATAAAAGGGAAAAGAATTACTTTTAATCGATAAAATGAAAAGACTTATTTTTTTATTTTCTGCTTTTATTTTCTTGTCCAATTGTACAAGTAATACCATCTACAAGAAACCTACAGATTTAATCCCGAAGGATTCTATGGTCATTTTAATTCAGCAGATGCTCATTGCTTCTTCTTCAAAAAACGTAAAAACCATCAATTTACAACGTAAAATAGACTACTTTCCATTTGTTTACGATCGTTTCAAAATAGACTCTACTCGCTTTCAAAAAAGCAGTTTTTATTATATTTCTAAAATAGATACCTATACTGAAATATTAGCGCAAGTAAAAAAAGGGTTGGAAATCGAAAAAGAAAAATACACGGTCTTAAAAAAGAGAAAAGATTCAATCAACAGAGATTCTGTAAGTAAATTGAACATTAAAAAACCAATCAAAAAAGATGCGCTTAAAAAACCGCTTGAATTCTCAAAAAAGAAAATCCTAAAAACTAAGTTATAACGTTTTTACATGCATCGTTGATGACTTCTGTTATTTTTGTAAACTTAAAATCGAGGGTGTTGCTTATTTTTTTTGAAGAGTACTTAGAAACTCCATGTGCACTGCGTGCTGCGTATTTGCTCATTGTGGGCGCCTTTTTTGTAAAGAGCGATAAAATTTTAGAAATACGCCAGAAAAGACTTGTTTGCCATGGTCTAACTTTGTAAGAAGGTCTTCTTTTCCCCAATGCATCTGCAATAGAAAAGAGAATTTCTTTAAAGGATTTGTTTTGAGAAACTAAAATAAATCGCTCATTTTTCACTTCAGAATCCATCAATAAAATCATTGCTTTTACAACGTCTTTAACGCCAACAAAACCCGTAACTCCTTCTGTATAGTACCTTAGTCCCTTGGAAACACTGCTAAATATTTTTCCGGATCCGGTATTCCAAAAACCGCTTCCTAAAATAACTCCAGGATTTACAACAACCACCTCAACGCCTTCTTGACTTGCCCGCCAAACTTCTGTTTCTGCACCAAATTTTGTAATTGCATATCCGCTATTGTCCAACTCCTTATTCCATTCGTTTTCTTCTGTAATTGGATTTCCTTGAATGGAGTTGCCAATACAGGCAATAGAGCTCACAAAACACAGTTTTTTTATTTTTGCATCAATAGACAGGTTGACAATAATAGCAGTACCATGAATATTCACTTTTCGCATTTTTATATAATCTTTTGAATTAAAAGAAATAAATGCGGCACAATGGTATACTTTCTCTACCCCAACAAATGCAGGAATCATTGCAGGAACATCGGTAATATCTGCTTTTAACCAAGTTATTTTGGCAAACAAAGAAGGGTCATCTGTATAGGTGGAAAATATTTTTTTTACACTTATAATTTTTTCTTCAGTTCTATAAATTGCGCGAATTTCTGGCGCTGTTTTCGCCAAATGATACAACAAATGTGCTCCTACCAAACCTGTTCCTCCAGTAACTAAAATCATACGGCTAAGTTATGGTTTTTTGATTGATAAGTTTATCTTTGTGTCGTTAAAAAAAGTGTTTAACAATCTCAAATTAAGCCAATCGAAAACAATTGTAAAAGATTGAAGAACGCTATTTGAAACTCGTATTAAAAATTGAAATAACTACAATTTACAATGAAAAATTTTATTAAAGAATTACAATGGAGAGGAATGTTGCATGACAGCATGCCAACAACTGAAGAACATTTAATGGAGAGCATGAGAAGTGCTTATGTTGGTTTCGATCCTACTTCAGATTCTTTACATATTGGAAATTTAGTGCCTATCATGTTGTTAGCGCATTTTCAAAGATGTGGTCACAGACCTATTGCTTTGGTAGGTGGTGCAACGGGTATGATTGGAGATCCCTCTGGAAAATCTTCTGAACGAAATCTTTTGGATGAAAAAACACTACGATACAATCAAGAGGCTATCAAAGGGCAATTGAGTCACTTTTTAGACTTTACTTCAAACGCAGCAAATGCAGCCGTTTTGGTGAACAATTACGATTGGATGAAAGATTTTTCATTCCTAGAATTTATTCGTGATGTTGGAAAACATATCTCAGTAAATTATATGATGGCAAAGGATTCTGTAAAAAACAGAATTGGTTCTGAATCTAAAGAGGGCATGTCTTTTACAGAGTTTACTTATCAATTAGTTCAAGGGTATGATTTTTTACACTTGTACCAAAATAACAATGCATCTATTCAAATGGGAGGTTCTGACCAATGGGGAAATATAACCACTGGTACAGAGTTAATTCGAAGAGTTGGTGGTGGAAAGGGATATGCAATTACCTGTCCGTTAATTACAAAATCTGATGGAACAAAATTTGGAAAATCTGAAGGAGGCAATGTTTGGTTGGATGCAAAAAGAACATCTCCTTATAAGTTTTACCAATACTGGTTAAATGCTTCTGATGAAGATGCAGAGAACTACATTCGAATCTTCACATTTTTAGACAAAGAAACAATAGAAGCTTTGATCATCGAGCACAAAGAAGTGCCCCATTTGCGTTTATTGCAAAAGAAAATCGGAGAAGAGGTTACCCTCTTAGTTCATGGAACTACTGCTTATGAAAATGCCATTAAAGCTTCCAATATTTTATTTGGAAAGTCTACGGCTTCTGATTTAAAATCGCTAGATGAACAAACATTTTTAGATGTTTTTGATGGGGTACCTCAAGCAAAAGTAGCACTTTCAGATGTTGAAGATGGATTGGATATGATTGGTGCTTTGGCAGCAAAAACAAGCTTTTTAGCTTCAAATGGTGAAGCAAGAAGAGCCCTGAAGGAAAATGCAATTTCCGTGAATAAAGAAAAAGTGAAAGAAGATTTCACAATTTCTAAAGAAGATTTGATTGCAAATAAATATGTATTACTTCAGCGAGGTAAAAAAACCTACTATTTATTGGTTGTGGAATAGTATTTCATTTTTAATAAATAGCAGATTTTTTTTTCAATTCCTTAATATTTTCTGTATCGATTTTAAAAACATACCAGTCTTCCATTTTCTCAACGATCCCTGTAATTTCTGCTGGTTTACCAATAAAAGGAAGAATCTCTTTATGAATCGGTCCACCATGAATGTTTGTAATTAAAAAATAGTGTTTTAAATTATTTTTATCCGTAGTTGCTAAAACAGGTGGAATTCCTCCAGAAATACATCGAATAGCACAACTACGGTGAATCTTACCTTTACCCGGTTTCATTACTCCAAAGTAACATTTTGGATCTATAATTTCGCCCGTAAGAGTCATACTGCCCATGGTTGTTTTTTCTGGAAGCTGCATTTTTAAACCCTGGATTTACATTAAATAAAAAACTAAAATCTCTTGCTTTAAGTGAAAAAAAAGATAGGCAAAAAAACAGGTGTATAAAGAATCCAGACTGGCCAGTATTCCCAGTTTTTAATTCTATAGACAAACCTCGTCATTATATTTAATATTTAAATTGATCTCCTTTTTGTAATCCTGAGGGTTTTGTAATATTGAGTTTGATCGTTTAAGATTAAAAAAGCAATAGAACCAACAAACATTATAATTGCGAAGTAAAATACATTACCGTCATTTACTTCAATTCCGAAACGAAATGAATTAGTTATAAAGTTTTAACCAATTCTCATCTGATTTTTTCTTTAGAAGATCTTGGTCATTATTCCATTTTTTTAAGGTATTATTAAAATAGGCATTGTAAAAAAGATACAATTCTCCATTAATAATTTTAAAAGTATCTGGGTTTATCTCTACTTTCTTTGCATTTTCTCCCATCGCATAAGCGCACCAACCTCCATATTTCGGTTCGTATTTCTCCGGAGTTTTTAAAAATAAATTCTTATTGATTTGTGAATCAAACTTATAAACCACTCCTTTATAGACGGTTGTATAATCGTCTTTTCCTTTTTTTGCTTTATTATCCGTAAAGTAAGCAACGGGATCGTATCCAGATATTGCCGTACCTTTTTCAAGATTAAAATGTTTTATCCGATTGGTTTCGGTTTGCGAAAAAGACTTCTTAATATCAATCTCCTGAGCAAAAAGTGTCGTAGAAATAATTATAATAATTAGAGTTGTTAATTTTTTCATTGTTTAAATTTTCGATAAAACTAAACAAAAAAACAAATACGATTAGCTACAAAGTAGTACAAAGTAATAAGTGGGCTGATATTCGAATAAGTGGGCTGATATTAGGATAAGTGGGATTTTTAATCTTTAAAAATTAACTTTAAAGAAACAATATCGCAATCAATAAACTTTCTTCTAAGAGAAAAATAGATCGTTTTTTAGAAATCTACAATGCTTTCGTTTTTCTATAAAACCATCAAATTACAACCTCTGATGTCGGAATTGTCAAAACGTCCAATGATTTCAAAAGTTCCATCTTTGTGTACTTTTCCTAAATCTTGTGTAGCAATAAAAGAACA
>Ga0075468_10000327_pt1 | contig 18319 bp, 12 predicted proteins | sample DEB08_DNA_12_FD_77578 | JGI IMG/M metagenome (GOLD analysis project Ga0075468, IMG submission 77578) | Aqueous microbial communities from the Delaware River and Bay under freshwater to marine salinity gradient to study organic matter... | ecosystem: Environmental > Aquatic > Marine > Coastal ...
CAAATAAATGAACTGGAGCTAATAGTTGAAGAATTTGCCAACTCTAAGCAATCAGAATCAGAAGAGGGCTAGCTTTAAGTGCAAAGGCTGTGGTACTAGTTGGATAAAGCCTGTGAATGTTTTTGTTCGCAGGCCACATCCGGCCATTGCCGCACTTGTGCCTGCATACGAATATGAAATATGCAAGAAGTGTGCTATTAAGGAAATTGGACCTAAAAATAAAAAGAGAAAGTGGTTTTTTGATGAAGAGTAAGGAGAATATAGAGGAGTGTTTAAAGAAAGAATACTCTGATCGTGATGGATCTCAAGCTATGGATGAAATGGATTGGGCCTATAATCAAGGATGGATAGAAGCTCTAGAGTTTGTTCTTGATATAGATATAGAGATTAAAGAAGCGAAGGATAGAAAAGAACGTGTAAGTGCAATATTGCTAACCAACAAAGAAAGGGATACTATCATTGCAGAAACAATCAAAAGAGTACAAAGTGAAAATCAGTCACTCATTGACGATGAAGATAGCGAGTCTTGTGGCGTATGCACTTGTGGGGTCAAATGCTCATAAGGATTTTAACAAGTTATTAGTAGAAAAAGAAGCCATGGATATTAATGAATGGCTAATGAATATAAAGGAGTAATATGAATAAAACAACAAAAGAAAAGCTAATTATGAAAGCATCAAAGGCAGATTTGTTAGAAGAAGAGATCAAAAACCTAGAAGCATTTGTAAGAAAGATTCTTTCTTATGAAGATCTTCCAGCATCTCATATGGTGCTTGATGATATTATTAAAGATGCCAGAGCATTAAGAGAAAGCGCTTGGGAGCCTATAGACCCAAGCGAAGAATGGTAGATTTCCTGATGGGAGTTAACGTAAAGTCCTCAAAGGCTAAGGGGAGGAGACTACAGAATCATGTAAGAGATAGTTTACGTGAAATGTACTCCTCTCGCCTAGAGGATGACGACATAAAGTCTCAAACTATGGGTATGACAGGAGAAGATGTAGTATTGTCTCCGGCAGCAAAGAAGTTAATACCTTATAGCTTTGAGTGTAAGAACGTAGAGAGATTAGATTTATGGAAGTCATTGGAGCAAGCAGATAGTAATTGTGAAGATAGAACTCCTGTGCTAGTCTTTAAACGTAATAGAACTAAAACATATGTAGCATTTGAGTATAATAAATTCTTGGAGTTGATTGATGAAAAAGAATGATTTATGCGAACGCTGTAGGGATATTGTATTTGATGCTGCTCAATACGATAATCACCCTTCTCACATAAATGCTGATATCTATAAGAAGTTTCGGCAATTGGAAACTAGGATGAAAGAATTATCCTATATGGTAGAAAGAGAAGCTGCCAAAGAGTTAGTCTGATACTATATCAGATACAAGGTTAACTGCTGTATGGGCACCTTTACTGTAGATCTGGAAAGCTTTAGTCGGATCTTCACCTGTAAAGGTGTCTATTAGCACATTCATAAAGATAGGTAAGAAATATCTCATAGAGCTTTGATAAACATCATATCTTTCATCATCATCATCTCCAAAACCCATTCCAGTTAAAGCAACACTTGTTAATAATAACTGTAATATCCCACTTACCAATACTGATTCACCACCACGTTGAACAGCTCCTGATACCTGACGATTAAATACTTTATATTTCAAGGCATTAATCGCCCAATTAAACATTGGAGTATGCACAAGTCCTGTGGTAAGTAATGAAATTAATCCGCGAGATATTATAAACCTAGCCATTTTACGCTCTGTATTAGATAAACTTGAATCTGGTTTCCCTGGCAGAAAAGGGGATTCCTTAACAGAAAGGCTTATTATTCTAGCTAATTCTTTGGTTCTTTTGCCTTCAGGAACCCCTCTGTACCAGTTTTCCATAGTGCGAAATTCATTTCTAGCTTGATGCCATTGATATGGTTTGAATTTCCATAAGAATGTGCCAAAGGCACCTCTAAACATTTTAGGTAAATATGCAGGAGACAGTCCGAACAAAGTATTATAAACTAATAACCTTGAGTATGCAATAGCATTAGGGTGTGTTAGCCTTTTAAATGTATTATCAGCAAATGCTTCTCTCCATGTTGAAGGAATCATTCCAGCCTTTTCAGCTTCCAGTACCCCTTGAACCGCAATTTGCTTACGCATCTCTAATTCACTAGGCTGAAATCCAAGCAATTTAGTACCAGCTTTAGATTCAGCTATAAAACCACCATTTAATTTCCAACCCACATACTTATTAATTTCTTCTACTTCCATGATAGTTTCTAATTTTTTAGTAAAAGATTTAATTTGCTTTGGGCTTAACTTAGATAGCTCATTATTAGCCATAAAAGCTTGAGCTCCATTGGTAGCATCATGTATAGCACTTAAACCCTCTTTCATGGTTTTTATATCAATTCGTTTACTTGGGTCTTTACGTAAAATCATATTCGTAACTCGGTTACGCCACCATTGATTATCCAATGCTCCTTCTAGGAATTTCTGCTTATCTAGTTTAAGTATAGCATAGCTACCCATAGCAAGCATTCCACTTCCTTTAGTATATGTTCCATCAGATGCACCCATAAGAGCATCGGCCATAGCATTCAATGTATCAGTTACACCAGCAGCATCTGCAATTTGTTCTGCAATTTCTGGATAATCATCTATAAATTTCTTAGCATCGGCATATCCACCTACAGTTCCATCTATCCATGCACTTAATCTCTGTGTATAGTTATTTAATGCAGAAGTATAGCCTAATAGTGAACCTGATATAACCATGCTATGAAACTTAGCACTTCTATATACCATTTCTTCAGTTACCTCAAAGTCTTCATTGCCCCAGAATTTCTTAGTAACACCAGTAAGCATCTTTGCCCATTTAGAGTCACTGTAATCCAAGTTAAAGAACCCAGCTTTAACGTCAAGCCTACCCATGGCTGCTTTTACATGATCAATAACAAAGTCATTTGTGGCTTTACTCATTTGTAAAGTACCGTGCAATAGATCGATTTTAAGATCGTTCTGCTCTATCTGTCTGAATGCATCATCAATATATTCAGTAAATACACCGAAGTCAGTACGACGGCCATGAGATATCATCTCTCTTTCACGACCATATGCATCAACCTTCTCAAAAGTAGGCAAACCATTATCGTCTCTATATAGAGGCATAGGCTCCATCATTGTACCTCTATGCTTAACTGCATTCATCCTGGTTATTTCATTAACCTTGCCACTGTCTACTTGGTGCTTTTGTTTTACCCCAGAGATAATATTAACATTATCATCTTGTATTTTCATTTGATTGGATAATTCTTTAATTTCTTTTCTTAATGCAATCTTATCAACACCACGTTCAACGCCAGCTGTTTCATTTAATGCTTTAAGTTTAGATGTTTTATTAGCAATCTTTGTGGCGATCTCATCACGAGCCCTTACAGCACCAATAAGCATATCAGTAGCTGAATATCTATAGGGGACATAATCATGCATCTCATTAAAGAATTGGTTCATACTAATAGCTCTACCATTGTATAATGAGAAATTAAGGTTCAAGCTGTCTAAGCCAGTAACCTTCATAAATTCAGCATTAAGCTCATCGCTAGCCATAAATTTCTTAACTGTTACCCCATGGTGATTTGCCATTGTACGAATAGCTTCTGTCATTAAGCCTTTTTGATCAAGGACTCTTTCATTCGTTATCTGTCTAATCTCCTTGAATACAGCACGAGCTTCTGTTACCAAGTTCTCTACTTGATCAATTGGAGCAGCTTGATCATCAATCATTTCATATTTACTGTATGAACGGACAGTAATCTCTTTACCCTTTTTATTTTGACCTTGACGTGGAGCATTTTCAGTAGCTCTATATCTACCTTCCTTCATCATACCAGCATTTCTATTGCCATATATATCAATATGAGCGGCTAATCCTTCACTACTAAAGAAATCCATCCATTGCTGTTGGTTACGTCTAGTCATGGGGTACAAAAGGCTGTGCCTGCCGTTTGCCCCTACTTGATAAGGAACTTCATATGCATTAAACACCTCTGTTCCAGGCTCTCTAATGGGAATAAAGTATGAAATCCTACCATCTATCTCTATTTTCTGTATAGCTCCACCTTCATTCCAATCATTATCGATGTTTTCTCTTAAAATTTTATTGTATAAATTCTTAACTTCCCTGCTTTTAAAAGTATATCTAGCTCTTCCCTTTTTATCCCACTGAATAACAGGCATAGGCTTAAAATGCCTTTCTTCACCATCAAGGATTCTATGTACTTGAGCTACTAATTCTACCTTTAACTTATCTCTACCTGCATCATTTAATTCTATACGGCTTTTAGCATAGAGATCAATCTCAGATAATGCGTTAGTTAACCTTCTCTTTAATGGAGCTGCTTGTGAATTAGCATCATCTATAATCTTGCGAGATTTATTAATAATTTGAAATCCTAATGTAGATACATCAGTTTCCATCATAACAAGAGCAGGATCATAAATAGTATTCTCTCTTAATCCAAGTCCACCTCTATCTTTTTGAGCTGCCTTTTTATCAGCCTGTTTAAATACAGACTCTATTTTATTAGCAATAGATACTAAATCTTGTGCAGGTAAATCTCTTAAGCTAGTAAATGGTAGTGTATATTGCCCTTGTATGTATTCAAATATAACTGGGAACTGAGTCTCTGGGTCTAGTGAGTAAAGAGTATCATGTTGATACTTTGATAGTCTTCCAAGTATAAGGTCGTGAATCTTCCTTAATGCGGCATTCTTTTTATCATTAAACAAAAAATCACGCTTATATTGCTTAATTTTATCTTCAGCTTCTTGCAGCTCAATAAGCATTCTGCCATACTTTTCGTCAGCTACAGCTTTTTTCTCGGAGATTTGCTTGTTGATGAATCCAATCTCTTTTTTAAGTATCTTCCGTTTAGCTGCTAATCGCTTTAAGCTTAAGGCCAAAGCATTTTTATTAAGGAATGGTATACCAAAAGTTTTGATATAAGTCTGCTCTAGCCTAGCCTTATTCGCACTAAGCTTATCGCCTATCTCTTCACCTATTTGACATGCAGTTGCCATTAACATTTCTCCCTTGCAATTTTAATTAACTCATCATAAGCATATTGAGACTGGTCTAATACACCTTTAGATATAGATTTATCTAGAAAATGATTATCCCAAGATTCAAAATATTGACGGACTAAATCTGGCGATAGTAATTCAACAGGAGGGATATATCTAATTTTCTTCTTATCCCCTACTCCAAATAACATTTTGTCAGTAAATATAGTTCTTACAGCATCTCCATATTTAGACTCTAATTTTGCTATCTCTTTGTTGTACTTTTCAGTTAGATTATATAATATTTCATCAAATTCAACCTGCTTAGTCTTAATATATCGTTCACGAGCTTCTTCTTTAGTATCATCTGAATCATTTGCTGGCTCTAGATCTTCAATATTTGGATAAAATTCATCGGCAAATTTCTCTGCCAATTTAGTACCCTCTTCTATTTCTTCTACAGAGATTTCCCCATCGTCGGTCCGCCTCTTTATTTCTGCATGGAGTTCATTGCGGGCATATGAATGCGCTATATCTTGTCTGTCGGGATTAAAAATAAGAGGAGCTTCAACGAGTTGACCTTCTCCTTGAGGGAACTTCTCTTGAAACTTATCATACAAACGCATTATAAATTTCTCTTCCAATGTCTCAACTGTACCTTCTTCAAGCTTCTTCAGCTCATCTTTTTCTGATTTAGTTAGCTTCTCTTGTGATTTAAGCTCATTAATCCTAGATTCATTAACCATGATAACATTTTTAACAGTAACTTCCATCTTTTTCGCAGGGTTTTCACCCTCACCCTGGTTGTAGCTTACTCCCGGCATCTTCTTTATAAAGTCTGCTAATTGCGAGCTATTCAGATTTAGTAATTTACGCTTTTCTCCTAAAATATGAAACAATAAACCCATGTCCATTGGCCTTTGAGTCTTATCTGTTCTAAGCTTTCTTAAACTACTATTCTTAAACTTCCTTAATATTTCTTTAATGGCTTTATATTCAAGCTTACTAGGAGACTTTCTATTGAATGTAAACATTCTATCTATAAACCAATTATCTGCTGATGCCCCCCACATATTCATCATCATACCATCTTTACCTACATCTACAGCAGCATTCATAACAAGTAAGAACTCATGCTCTGCACTTGTCTCTAAGTACATATTACCGAGAGCTGGAGTCCAGTCCTCCCATTTCCTAACCTTCTGGTTATAGCCAACTGCTCTTGCGTGTGGCGGCAAGTCTTTTGGATTAAACCCTTCTTTTAAAGGAGCATAGTTCATAATAACTTTATGCTTCTTCTTGTGGGAAAACAATTTCTTAGGCTTTAATTTTAAGCCCGTAGACAACTCTATCTCTTCAAACTTAACAGATAGAGCAGATGCAACACTTCTAGCATTAACAGCTTGCCCTTGTACATTTGTAGCATTTAAAAGGGCTAATATTGCATCCCTTGTATCCTCAATACTGCCAACGTGCTTAGATTTACCACGTTTAAAAATACTAATATCTGCATTAAGACTTTGGAACTGTTTGTATAGATCTGTATCTTGAAACTCTTTTATAGCTTTTAATTGTTTATTATTGATCATGACTACACCAGCCTCATCAATATCATGGTCACCAACAAGTCTATCAAACGTATCATCTGGATGGTGATATATAGCATTACCCTCATCATGAGTAAATGCCTGTATTAACCTAGGCTCTACTGCGGCAGACTGCCCAATAGGAGATCTATAAGTCAATACATGCATATCAAACCCCCTATATATAGCCTCATTAATTTCATCTACTTGCCCAGCTTTATCATAGTCATTTTTAAATGCTTTGATTGCTTTAGCGTCATTGTTGAAAAGTTTTTTAATAGCCTGTTCAAATAGTACATGATTATCGGCAGATAAGATGACATTACCTTTTTCAATGCGTCTACCTGGCTTTAAGATATAATGAGATCCATATTTAGCCATTTTCTTTAGCTTCTCTTTAAGAGCTGGGTTCGTAATTTTATTAATCAGCCTATCATCAGTAGTCCTTCCTTGCATTGAACCTCTTTTGACTAGCATGTTTAATATTAATGGCTTAATCATAGACAGATTATTAGGATGATAAAGTCCTGCCCCACCCGTAGTATTAAGTATAGATTTTAATGCATGCTTAGCCTCAGCCTTATCGCTGTATGAATGCTTAATGATATCCCATAAAACACTAGGGTTAGATGTTGCTTCTAATAGAAGTTCAATATATATATCAGACTGCTCTCCTATCATATCCCCCATTACCTTTTGATACTTCTCTAGTGATGTTCGCTCTTCGGGTGTAAGTTCATTTAAGTCAAAATTAAGATTAGATAGGTATTGAACAGCCCCATATGTAGTATCTGCAGACTTGGGATGAGGATTGATAACTATCTTAAAGTCATCCATACTAAGCATAGCTTCTACATAAGGAGCTTTAGACTGTCTTACCTTACCATCTTTGCCTTCTTTTGGCAGCAAGTTATACTCTCCTGTAGCAGTCTTTGTAGCGTCCATGTCAGAGATTTGATGCACTATTCTTCCATTCATATCTTTCATTCTGATATGACCATCTTCTTCTTTTACTTGAACTATTAAATCTCCTTGCTCGCCTTTCTTCCCAATCTCTCTAATCTCAAGGCCTGCAATAGCGGCAAATAATGCATGTTTTTTCTCAAACATACCTTCTTCACCAACATGAAACTCTGTGGTCTTCAACTCTCTAAGGTTATGATCATTATTTTTGATTTTTTGAGATCCATTCTTCTCTGCGATTAAGTCTAGGCTTTCAGTTCCAGACATAGACCCGCCATCAAAAATATTCTCTATTTCAGTTAACTTTTCAGTTAAATGCTTATGGTCTAGCTTCTCTCCATCAAGCCAGTATTCAACTCTATCATTATCAATGATAAAAGTTCTTCTGTCTGAAATCCCAGATAAAGAAATGCCTTTGGTTAATGCTATTCTAAGACGATCAAATACGTTGAATGCATTGGCACCTTTCTTTATACCATCTTTTTCAGATCCATATTGCATGAAATCATCGCCACGAACAGCCTTAAACCACTCTAGCCTGGCTATAACTCCACCTAAATGCACTGTATAAGGAGTAACTAACTCCCCCATATTAGTCTTAGCCATAGAGGTTATTGCATCATCATATATCTTCTTTGCATCTTCGATAGTCATGTTACCATCATTAACCTCTGTCTGCAAGTACTCTTTAAGCTTAGAGGCTCCATGCCCCCACATAGCCGCGTGAAACGCTTTGTTCTGCTGTATGCGAGCAGATACAATAGGATTGATTTTTGGACCCTTAGTCTTTTTACCAGTCTTGCGTAAAGTTGCAAGAAGCATCTTAGCCTCTTTAAGCTCAGCCTCCATACCCTCAACACCATCCATATCTTTTATCTTGGCATTAAGCTCATCCATCTGCTCTATGGTGTCTTCGCTATATTTAACTTCTGAAACTCTTCTAGACTCGTCAAATTCTCGCTGCTCTTTATCCATCTTCATTAGATATCCAGCAACAGAGCCACCTTTTGCTATATGAGCTTTAAACTCATTAATAATTTTATCAGGAAATTCAAGTTTTACCATTGTGTCTAATGCTTCTTTAGGATCAAATAAAGCTTTTACATGCTCAGGATGGACTAAAGTAGTAAGAATAGTACCAGTATCTCCTGGAGTCATTCCTATCATTACCATAGGAGCAGGTTTCCCGTTCTTGGTATTTTGTGATAAATCATACTCAAATCTTATTAAATCTTTCCTGGTGAATGTATTTTGATCTGGCTTCATCCACCATGTACCATCTTTCTTCGGTATCATGGTACCAGCTTCTTTCATCGGGTGATATTGTGTCATACTCCCAACTTGTTTCCCTCTTATCGTTCTCTTAAGATTATCGATATAATTCTTCGCTAGGAATCTAGGCTCCTTCCTTCCATTGTTTAATGAAAAATTAGGCTTACCAATAATCCCCTTCTCTCCATCTACTACAATAGCATTTACAATATCTTCCATATCCTCCATAGACATATTTGGATCCATATTGGTCCATACATATTGCATTCTTTCTTCAAAGGGCATAGAGTTCTTTGCATTATGGCTATTCCAATAGACAAGAAGATTTGTTTTTTGTACAAGAGTCATTTCTTTTTTGTAAGGCTTCCCAGGCTCTCTTTTCTTATCTACTTTTAGCGTTGTGGGCTCTGAACCTTCTATATATATATGCTTATGATCTCCTTTATCATGCAAGATAATATAATGATCACCATACCTGGTAATTTTATTAGCAAAATTCTTTCCTCCCCCGAGGCCAGCTTTAATAGAATCTAATTGCAATTGAGCATCTTCTAATGTCGGGACTACCCATACATCTCTATTATCTCCTGTATCATCTTTATGAGCAGTATCATAAAACATTGGGATATGAACATCATATATAGTCTCTAAGCTAAAATAATCATTAACCCAATCTAAATAGTCATCAAAACTATCAAACTCTCTGGCTCTAGTCTCGTTTAATCTTCGGTCTTTATCGGATATGCGCTTTCCAATAACCATATCAAAATTAACATCAAAGGCATCCATTCCAGTATCGCCGAACTTTTGAGATGAAAGCCCAACTAAATCTTGTCCATATTCTATTGTTTCCTCAAAACCTTCAGTCTCTTTCAACTCATCAACTCTACTTACAAACTCATCTGCTGTAAATGTTGCTAAAGTTATAGGCTTAAAATTCATGTCAGTTATTGCTTGATGATATGAATAGGATACATAGTCGTTATCCGGCCATGCTACCTCAATAGCTTCGTCTATAATAGGCGCAAGCCATTCTCTTCCCTTTGCGTTTAACACATTGGCTCTTACACTAGCAACTACCTCTCCAGGATCTATTTCTACACCAGTCTTGTTTGCCTTATTAACTTCTGTGATAACGGCATTTTTAAGTAGACTAGCAATACGCTTAATATTTCCATCTATAATATGCTTGGGTATACAAACGTCAGCCATTTATTCTCCTACCAACATAATTCATCATCAATTTTATCCTCTGCTTTTTTAGCGGCAGACTCCCCTGCCTCTTTAGATTTAGAACTTTTACTTCTCAAGCTGCCTTTCCCAGGCGTACCCATTTCTCTTTGTAATTCTGCTAATTCTTCCTTACTTAATCCTTCATTGCTAGGGACTCCCCATCCATCATCTTCTCCCTCTTCAACAAACTCTTGGGTTTCTTTCATTTTATTTTTAAATTCTTCATATGCTTCTAAATCTTCTTCACGCTGACCAGGGTCTCCTTCAAGCTCTTCGCCTGACTCTAGTTTGGTTAAGGTCTCTCCTTCCCCGATTCTTTCTTTTACCTCAATAGCATTAAGCTTAACTTCAAGTGAGCCTAATAAAGTCTTTAAACGCTTTATTTCTTTCTTGGCTGCAGGCTTATCAGCAATCTTTTGGTTCCGTGCTAGATTTCTCTTAATAGCAGCTATTTGCTTTTTAAGGACTACTGGATCATCACTTAACTCCTGTTCTGCCTCAACCGTTTCATCAATAGCTTTGGTGGTCTTAGTAGCTTTCCTCTGCTTTTTAGGTGCAGTTTTCTTTTTAGCTTTCTTTTTGGTAGCCTTCTTTTTAGGCTTAGGCTCTTCAGTATCCCTCCAATCCCCATCCTCATCAACTGTTTGTGTATCAACTGCATTGGCAGCTACACTAACAGGATCAGTTTGAGATATAATTTTTCTAGCTATAACCTCTAATGCAGCTGTTTCATTGGTTGATATATCTTTTTTAGTCATCTTTATGCCAAGAGATTTAGCTATTTTATAAATATTAGTCTTATTTAGAGTTCGCAGTATATTTGCAAGCTTATTAGTTCCACTCTTAAGAAATGTATGCTTTAAGTAATCTGTAATATTTTCTGAAGTTAATTTCTTGCTATTAATCTTAGAGAAATCTTTTCCTTTTATCTTCTTCCCTAATGAATCTTTCATAGAGGTTTGTAAGCTTGGAGTAACGTCAGGCTCAGAGTCTATTTTATCGTTTATTTCATCTTCTAATGCTTGATCAAACTCTTCTGCAGTTTCTTTAGTAACCTTTTTACGCTTCTTACGGGGGCTCACCTCTATTTTAGCTTCTTTAAGTAATCTAGGCACCAAAACATCCATATAGGTTCCATTGGCTACATGAGCCAGTATCTCAACAGAGCTAGCTTTTTTTAATGCTCTAATTATTCGATCTCTACTAACTTTCTTTCCTGGCTTCAATCTCCTTACTAAACTGTTTGCTTCATTCTCAATAAGATCTAAGGCTGCAGCTTCATTTAAGGCATTGATTGTAGCTAAGTCAACCCCAGATCTCTTTAGAATATTAGCATCTCCCGTAAACTTAATAAGGTTTAATAGTTTCTTCCCTGGATTCCCCTCATTAACAATATCATCTCTAATTAATTGCTCAAGAGGAGTGATATTATTTTCATCTGCTACAACCATTGATGAATTAATATATGTATCCATTCCTTGTTCAACTTGCATTGCTAGATTCCTAGCATAACCCTCAACAGTATCAAAACGATCATTATCTATTTCTATATCTAAGCCATCAAGCATCTCGTCAAGATCATCTATATCTTCCATAGTCTCTACATAATGGGCTATAGCTTCTTCTTGTATTGCTTGCTTATACTCTGTTGCAGACCTTTGTGCGTCTTCTTCACTGCCAGCTTCATATACAGATACAAACTCACCTTTTTTATTATATACGCTTACCCTTGAACCCTTCACCTCAACCTTAAATCCACCACCTTTTCCAGCATCAAGTGATTCTATATATCTTCTATAAGCTTTTCTGCTACTTCTAACTCCACCATACACACCGGGCATCATAGAGCCAAACAATGCAGAAAAGAACGCTTCTCTTACATGCTTATCATCAGACGCCCAAGGAGCTAATCCCTTCGCTATACCTCCAAGCCCCCCTTCAGCCATCTTATCATGCATTGCACTAAACATCCCATTGACTGCACTCTCAGGATCAGTTCCATATCCTTGCTTCATAGACTCATCTATTACAGCACTCCATGTTTCTTGCCAACCCTCAACAACCCCTTGCTCAAACGTATTAACTGATATATCTAATGCTCCTAGGCCGAATTTCATCCATGCAGTTCTTCTTGCCGTTTTAACCAATGCATTAACCCCACCTTTACCTGCTACTTTATTCATAATAGCACTTAACATAACCTTATCTGCTCGTTTACTTAATCCAAGCATCCTAAGCATAGAATTGAACTGTAGTTTTTCTAAGTATGTAGAAACAGGAGCATACATGGCTGCTGAAAGACCAGCTAAGCCACCAGCTTCTTTTGCATCCATACCCTTTTCATCAACAAGGTAATTCATTGCTTCATGATATTGACTCCCACCTTCTAATGCAAACATTAATCCTAATCCAACCTCATTACTGGCGTTATATAAAGATGTAGAAGCTTTGCTTAGTTTTTCCCAATTCCCTACTTTACCAGCCTTACTTAATGCTTGAGCACCTTTAGTAGCCATACCCCTTCCAGCTAGCATTTGACCTCCTTTTGCTAGCCATCCAGGTGACATCATCATAATTATACTTGGTGCCATATCTGCAATCCCGTTCTTCATCGCTCTAAATGGATGGGCCTTGAAATCTTTTACAGTATAGGGATTATCTGCTTTCCATGCATAATATGCTTGCAACTCTGCATCAGCCTCTATCTGTTCATTGGCTTTTTCATTTGACCATTCCCTCACGTACTCAGAAGCATTAAAAGAACCATCTGCAACAAAATTTAAGACCTGTATAGCTGGATTATTTGAAGATACCTCAGCAGGAGCCCCACCAGCCTTTGGCCAGCTTGCCTCTTGATTGCTCTTTATGTGATCCTCTAATGCGGCATAACCAGCTGCAACGCTTTCAAATTTAGCAAAGCCACCTTCACCTTTTGTCATACCAAATTCTTTCTTCCATTTGGCAGAACGCTCTTTGCCCATAGGTACCCTTAGGTTTCCAGGGTTATTATTCTTTTGTCCTAAAGTTTTTTGTAGAGTAGCCCACTCTTCACCAGGTCTACTAGGGTCTTCTACCATTTGAGGTTCTCTAAAGAAACCTTCATATTTAGCAATGGCCCCTTTAAGATCCTGAACGTCAACCTCGCTTAACCTAGTATCTGGATTGATATTCAATTCTTTTGCTATATTGCTTATATATTTACTGGTGTCATTCTCTTCGACGGGTGCATAGTCACTAAGATAGCTTGAAAGTGTATGGCTATCTGTTGCGCTTGGTTCATATCTATATGGCTCATCTCTTATAAATTTAGAGCCAACTCCAAGCTGACTCCCTCCTTTTAATGAGCCTTTCCTTACCTGCTCATCATACCATCTTATAGATTCTCGAAGGCTATTAGGAGCCCCCAGAGCCCCCTCAAGCATCATTGCAGGGAATTGCTTAAGCCCATGGACTATTCTCGCTATAAAAGCAGACGGTGTATCAGTATAACTATCATCCATAACAGCCTGAGTAGCAGTATGTTTATAAGCATAATGACCAGATGCAACATCATAATCTAAGTATTTATTTTGAGCTTCTTGTGATAGATGTGCTATATCCTCAGGGTGAGATTGTATCCAGTTCTCATTTATCTCATCATCAGTCCATACGGTACTTCCATATAATGTAGGGAACTTCTCGCGCAGTCTATTTGCAAAACCTGCACTATCATATTTGTTTATACTCATATTAAAATATATCTAGGTTTAATGCAGCGTTTATATTGGCTTCTGTTTTTCCAATTTCATACATTGCCTCCATTAGACTTGCAAAGGCCTCATTGGTTCCAGCTTTATCTCCACCCAAGAGTCCACCGCGACCACCAAATGGACCATAATCACTCCAGTTGACAGTGCCACTAATTTGCTTTATTTTTGCATAATCTGTTTTAGATGCAAATAAGGGATCCTTAGCTGATTTAGCATCCATTTCTTTTTTCATCTGTGCAACTAATCCGCGAACTCCATCAGCCGTATAAGCTTTACCTAAGGAACCTTCTCCTTCTCTGATGCCTTCATTGCTTTCAATGAAATCAACTAATGCGTTACTGATATTCTCTTCGGTTTGCTTTAATAATAAAGGGTCTAGATCAGCTAGGCCTGTAGTAGGGATAGTTTGATAGTCGACCTTCTTATCATAAGTATCTGCAATATAAGAATTAGCCCTAGAAATAACAGATGCTAATGCTCTTCCACTTCCAGACCAAGTATCCTTTATATAAGCTTTTTCAGCTTTATCAAATTCTGCGGTAGCACCCTTAAGATCTAACCTTGATAGCTTATTATAAGCATTCCGCAGACCTTCATCTTTAAGTTGAACACCTTCTCCAGTAACAAACGATCCTTTAGGGCTCTCAGCCGTTAAATGATCCTCTAAGTATGCATCGTATTCGTCTGCAGTCATAGCTTCTACTTGCTCATTTGTTAGTTCTGGAGCATCATGATAGACTGTTTTCTCGGAATCATATCTCTTAAATTCTTCTGCAAGGTCTGCTATATCATGTGCTCTTTTGATTTGAGCCTGTAATTTACCCATAGTAGCAGCTGATGCAGTCTCCCTATACTCACCAGCAACCTTGTGTAATGATGCCAATATATCTTGCATTTCTGAGGTCTTGTATTGATCCATTAAGTTAGACATGGCCATTTCAGACTGACCAATAGATCGACTGATATTTTTATCTGTCTCAAAGTTTAGAAGACTATCTTCTATCGCATTGTTATAGGCATTAGCAACCTTCTCATTGGCTGTTCCTTTAACCTTACTCATTGTATCTGCTGCAAGACTAATAGCTTTTGCGTACTGCTCATTAGTAGTAAATTTACTAGAGGCTGTAGCAAGACTATCCATTGCAGTTAAAAGACTAGCCTGTTCTTCAGCATAACCTTTATATGAAAGTTCAAACAATTTACTTAATGAATCATGTAAGTTTGACATACTAATAGTTCCTTTTTCTATCTCTTATTAAATACAGCCGCCACTCCAGTCTACACAACAGTTATTAAAATCACTCCATGTACCTTCTTCGCAAGTAGGATTCCATGGGATATTTTCATTCTCTACTGAACCACCATCTAAGCAAGTAGCTATTCCGGTTGCTGGATCATACTCAACACTATTACAATCAGTCATATCTTCTTGAGAAGGATCATTAGGATCAATATATCCTTCTTCAAGAGTATCCCAGTTCTCAGCCACCGAAGCCCCTTCAGGTAACTCTGTGCAAGTCATTGAGCTAACATCCCAAATTCCACCAGCATCACTGCAAGCTTTCGCTTGTGATCCTCTTACATCTTGACTGAATAAAGTCCCTACAGATTGAAGAATATCTTGTTGCCATGCTTCATACATATCACCAACCTTCATTTCAGTGGTATAATCTCTAATATCCTGCCTATTTTCCATCTTAAGCTTAGAAGTGCCTAGGTTAATACCTGATTTCAGTTCTTCTAATTCTCCCTGTGAACCTTGAACCCAATTGCCGTTAGGGTCTAAATATCCAACATTAGCTTTTAAATTGTCTACCGCTAATTTTGTTTTTTTGCGGGAGAATGATTGTGATGAATTAGCTGCATTTATCTTTGACTTAACAGTATCAATAGCCATGTCCATGCTGGTCATAGCAGAACCAGAAGTTAAGCCAGATCGACCAGATATAGATTTAGCTTCATCAAGAGAGTCAATAGCAGCCTTTGTTACAGCATCTTTCTTTAAAGAATTTAATTGAGCGTTAGTCTCCTGGCCTCTATATAAACTGTCTAACCCAAGCTCTGACATTGTTTGTCTATTTTCTGTATTAAGTGTAATCCGAGCATCTTCATTTGACACCATTAGATTATAAGCTGCTAATTCACCTATATTCTTAGCGGTAACCTGTTCATATAGAGCGTTCTCTTGCTTAGGGCTATATCCAGGGAAAAGTTTTCCATAAGTCTCATAAACCTCCTCTGCCCCAGTAAAGCCTAATTGCTCCCACTGGCTAGCAAAAGGGTCCCAAAATAATCCTGATTGCTCATCTGTAAAAGTAGACATCCTATCCTCCTGTTCCGAATAAATCAAAATCCATGTCACCAAATGAAGTGTCCTGGAAATATGCTCCTGTCATACCTATTAGGTTTTGATACCAGCTCTCATAAGCGGAAGACGCCTGCGCTGTAAAATCATACTGCATTTGCTCTATTGTGTTTTCATTTGCAAGGGTTTGTGATGCTAGTTGATTTTCATAGCCCATTTCTGCCTGCTCTATATTAAAATCTCTTTGCTCTTCAGTTGAAGTAACCTGACTCAAGTAGTCATCTTGAGCAGCTCTAGATGTAATAGCTTGCTCTCTTGATTGTGTTAAGAAACTATCTAAGGCTTTAGTGGAACCCATGCCAGATGATATCCCACTCCTAGCAGAAGCCCTTCTTGTTGTAGCAAGACCCTGTAAAGCTGATCGCCTTAGGTCAGCCGCATTCATTCTTTCTTGTCTTATACGCTCTTCATTCGAGAGATTAAATGCTTCTAATTGCTGACTAGCTAATGTCTGAAAGTTTTCTATAGAAGCGTCGTGCACTGTATTTGCACCAAGGTGCCATTCATTAAATTCTTCCTGCATTGCCTCTTCCTGCATTGCAAAACCTATACCTAATTCATCAATCTGAGATTGATCAAATGATAATATATCCCCAAGTGACCCAAACTCGTCTACAAACCATGATATTGCGTCACCTTCGTGATCATCTCCAAAGCCTTGGGTTGCCAGCCAGTCGATTATACCTTCTGAATCGTATGTATGTATACCACCTTCATTAATAAAATCTTCACTAACATTCCAGGATGGTGTTATCTGATTTAAGTCTAGCCCCTGAAATTGCCATTCACTAGAAGGGGTATCACTGTCTTGTGCTATAAAATTACCCTCATCGTCTACATCCCAAACGATACCGCTCGAATCCTCATCTGGTGTCTCTGGCGTTAAGCCTCCATCATCAGTAGGGACAACACATTGTTGGAGCTCTTCATCCCACACTTGACTCCCTGTGCATCCTTGCCAACCCATTATTTACCCCTCGCAAAAAATTTATCTGTATATGACTCGTATTGACTCGCACTCATCCAATCAGTGCCTCCAGTCTCAACAACAAAATCCTGTATAAACCCTGGTGTATAGTCCCAAGCGAATGCCTCTATTTGTGATGGGGTGTATTGCATAGCAATTGGTATAGCTACATCATTAATCAAATCCTCGTACCATGGATCATAGAAATCATCTTGCCACTTTTGGAATGCATCAGATGCAGTTTCAGCAATATCTTCTCCCTTGTCTTCATATTTCTGAGATGCTAACGCTTGGTATTTATCGCCTAATTGGCCTAGCTCCCAATCAAAATCTTCAATTTCTTCTTGCAGGGCATCTAAATCATCTTCGCCATGAGTAATGCCATATGCAAATTCACCTGCACCTTCACCGATTTTCCATCCAGCATAAGCTCCTCCTGGCCCTCCAACAGCAAATCCAATTGCAGCACCGATAAAGCTTCCAGCTGTACCAAAACCTTGCTCTTCCTCAATAGCATCAATTTTTTCTTCCTCAAGTCTTTCAAGTAAATCAGCAAAGTCTTCTTCTTTTTTGCGTTTCTCGTTATATAATTCAAACTTGTTTGCTGCAATATCTGCAGAGAACCAAGCTCTTGCTAAACTTGAATTTAATGCGTTACTCATTTATTACTCCTTGGTAAATGTGTGTAATATAATTCCTTATTGACATCTTTTCCAAATTGTTTATTGACCATTGATCCAGTCTACTATCTCATTAATCTTATCTATCAAAATAATAATCATTGCCCCTTCTTCAGACCCCTCAATAAGATCCTTATCTTCATCAGTATTACTTAATTTTTCTATTGCCATGCTAACTAACCTCGCAAACTATACTCATTGATAATTCAAAATAAAATTGTGATACACTATCAAGTGTAGTCCTTCTTACAAAAGGGACTAGCATGTCTCCTTTTGACAGACTAACAGATAACCCTGTTTCCCCTATAGAATATAGAATAGATGCAGTTGCAGCTTGTGACTGCGTTGAACCTACATTACTCAAAGTATAATCCCCAGCACTACCATAAGTAACTCCAGTTCCCTTCATAAGTGCGACCTCATAAGTTTGGGCAGAGTTAAA